>Ga0214207_1000022_pt1 | contig 49724 bp, 42 predicted proteins | sample TroBogEpilimnion_6_FD_153045 | JGI IMG/M metagenome (GOLD analysis project Ga0214207, IMG submission 153045) | Freshwater microbial communities from Trout Bog Lake, WI - 13JUL2009 epilimnion | ecosystem: Environmental > Aquatic > Freshwater > Lake > Epilimnion/Euphotic zone | place: Trout Bog... | reverse complement strand
TTGTTGGTTACTTATTTCTTGTGGCTAATTCTGGCGAATGCGCTGTGATTGTGAATAGATTCAAAGTTCTCAGCCTCAACGACAAATGACTGAATACGCTGGTCTGCCTTGAGGTTACCAGCCACATCGCGCACCAAATCCTCAACAAATTTAGGATTGCTATAGGAGCGCTCGGTCACCCACTTCTCATCAGGGCGCTTGAGCAAACCCCATAACTCACTAGAAGCTTCGCTCTCAGCAGCAGCCACTAAATCTTCTACCGTCATCTTTGTTTTAGCGTCTAACACCACTGACATGGTGACATGCGAACGTTGGTTATGAGCACCAAAATCAGAAATCTCTTTGGAACAAGGGCACAAGCTCATTACGGGAACTTGCGCACGCAAACCCAATTCAATATCAGCGCTACCAATTGAATTTTGCTTCGCCGTTGCCATCCAAGTGACTTCGTAATCCATCAAGCTTTCTACGCCAGATACCGGCGCCGCTTTTTTAACGAAATGCGTATACGTAAATTGGATATGGCCTTCTTTAGCATCAAGCAAAGGCAACATCTCGCGCACCATATCCACTACTGTAGTGCTATCTACTGCGACATCTTGCTTTTGCAGAAGCGCCATGAAGCGAGACATGTGAGTGCCTTTAACATGCGCAGGCAAAGCAACATCCATCTCAAAAGTTCCTACTGATGGAAAACTGCCAGAATTACTCCGGATCGTTAGTGGATGACGCACACCACGAATACCAACCTGCTCAATTGGCAAAGCGCGCTCATCCCGTGTGGATTGCACATCAGGCATTGCGCTAGGCTTCAGAAAGGCGGGATTCATATCATTCATAACTCTATTTTCAGGCAAAACTGGCTTATTTGCCTACAAGCACTGAAGTTACGGGCAATATTGCAGGAAAACGTTGTTTGATGGAGTTAGCAATACCTTCTGCGTCCAAGCCACACTTAGTCATCAGCAAGCTGTAGTCGCCGTGCTCAATAAATTGATCAGGAAGACCTAACTGTAAAAGGGGTTTATTGATACCGAGGTTAGCGAGCACCTCTAAACAAGCGCTGCCAGCACCACCGGCAATGGCGCCATCTTCAATCGTCACAAAATAATCATGATCAGCAGCAAGCGATTGAATTAAATCGACATCAAGCGGTTTAACAAATCGCATATTGGCTACAGTGAGATTCATTCCTTCAGCAACTTCGAGCGCAGGATAGAGCAAGGTACCAAATGCCAAAATTGCCACACGCTGCCCTGCAGGGGCCGTGGATTTACGGCGTACCTCTCCTTTACCCATAGGCAAACTACGCAATTCTTTAGAAGGAATCGCGCCAATACCTGCACCCCGTGGATAGCGCACTGCACTTGGATGCGGTTGATGGAAGGCTGTAGTTAATAGATCGCGACATTCAGATTCGTCCGCAGGGGTCATCACCAACATATTCGGAATACAACGCAAGAACGGAATGTCATACGCACCAGCATGAGTAGCGCCATCAGCGCCAACTAAGCCTGCACGGTCTAATGCAAATAGCACTGGCAAGTCTTGTAAGGCGACATCATGAATGAGCTGATCGTATCCACGCTGCAAGAAAGTTGAGTAGATCGCCACAACAGGCTTCATACCCTCACATGCCATACCCGCTGCAAATGTGACAGCATGTTGTTCAGCAATACCGACATCGTAATAACGCTTTGGAAAATTCTTTTCAAACTCAACCAAGCCAGAACCCTCGCGCATCGCTGGCGTAATACCCACCAACAAAGGATCTGCGTGCGCCATGTCACAAAGCCATTCACCAAAGACTTGGGTAAAGGTTTTCTTGCTGGCAGCGGCCTTTTTAACACCCTCTTCAGGATTGAATTTACTTGGGCCGTGATACAGCACAGGGTCAGCCTCAGCCAATTCATAGCCTTGACCTTTTTTGGTTACAACGTGCAAAAACTGCGGACCACTGCCCTCTAAGGCTAAGCGACGGACATTCTGCAACATGGGAATGAGTGCATCTAGATCATGACCATCAATTGGACCAAAATAATTAAAGCCAAATTCTTGAAATATCGTTGAAGGTGAAACCATGCCCTTGGCGTGATCCTCAAGACGTTTAGCAAATTCACGCAAGGGTGGAGCAATCGATAAAACACTATCAATGCCCTTTTTGGTTGCAGAGTAAATATTGCCACTGAGTAATCTAGCCAGGTGGCGATTTAGCGCGCCCACTGCAGGTGAGATCGACATATCGTTGTCATTCAAAATCACCACCAGTGGCAAGTCGTCATAAACGCCTGCATTGTTCATCGCTTCAAAAGCCATACCGCCGGTCATTGCGCTATCGCCTATCACTGCCACAGCTACATGTCGCTCTCCCTTAGTTTGAAAAGCGCGTGCCATACCCATTGCCGCAGAAATACTCGTAGAGGAGTGACCAGTACCAAAAGCATCAAACTCACTCTCTGAGCGATGCGGAAAACCAGAGAGCCCTTTGTACTGACGCAAAGTATTCATGCGCTCGCGACGACCAGTCAAAATTTTGTGCGGGTAGCTCTGGTGACCAACATCCCAAACGATACGATCGTCGGGCGTATCGAATACGTAATGCAAGGCAATCGACAGCTCTACAGTTCCTAAGTTGGAAGACAGATGCCCACCCGTTTTGGAGACTGAATCTAAAACAAACTCGCGCAACTCATCCGCCAAAGCAGGAAGTTCTTCGCGCGAGAGTTTTTTGAGATCGTCAGGAGAGTTGATGGAATGTAAAGTCATTGAATCTGAATAATCTATGCCGATGTATTTCTCTGATGTATTTCTCTGATATTTTTCTAGTATCTTTTTATATCTTTTCTATTTACCGCGATTGACTACTAGAAGAGCCAGATCTTTTAATGCTTGTGCAGATGTACCAAAACTATCTAGGCTAGCGATTGCAGTTTCCTGCAGCTCTCTCGCCTGTTGCTGTGCATAGTCTAAACCCATCAAGGTCACATAGGTCGGCTTGTTTGCCGCAGCGTCTTTGCCGGCTGTTTTACCTAGAGTTTGACTATCTGCAGTAGCATCAAGCACGTCATCCACAATTTGAAATGCCAATCCCAGAGCCTTTGAGTAAGTATCAAGATGTGCCATTTGGGTTGAATTGAGCTGCACTGCAATTCCGCCTAACTGAACAGCGCATGTTAGTAATGCACCTGTCTTCATGGCATGCATTTTCTGCAAGCCCAAAAGATCTAATTTTTTACCAACGCTCTCCAAATCGATCGCCTGACCACCGGCCATTCCACGGGAGCCAGATGCAGCTGCTAAAGCAGCAATCATATTTAAGCGCACCTGCGCATCACAGTTCGTATGGGCTAGAAGCTCAAACGCGCGTGTTTGTAATGCATCGCCAACTAGCAATGCAGTCGCTTCATCAAAGGCCTTATGTACAGTCGGGCGACCACGACGTAAGTCATCATCATCCATACATGGCAAATCATCGTGCACCAAAGAATAAGCATGTATACACTCAATTGCCACTGCAGCAGCATCCAAAGCATCAGACTCGCTTACGTTCGCTTGCTTACCCAATTGTCCAGCTGCATAAACCAATAGCGGACGTATACGCTTACCACCACCTTGTGCCGCATAACGCATTGCCTCATGCAAACGCTGGGGAATGGTTTGCGCAGAGTCGAGTAAGCGATCTAAGGCTGACTCAGTTCGCTCAGAGTGAGTGGTAACCCACTCTTGAAATTGAAAGGTATTACCCAATTAAGCCTCGAATACCCGAACCTGTTGCTCGACCTGAGCCAATACTCCTTGACAATGCTTTAATAGGGCAGCGCCGCGTTGATAGGCCAACAAGGTTTCCTCTAGAGAAAATTTGCCAGATTCCATATCAGAAATCAGCTTTTCTAACTCCAAAACGGCTTGCTCATAGCGCAAATCGGGGTCAATTTGGACCTCAAGACCGGGTTTTTGACTCTCTGACTTCTTGGTTGCCATAAGCTCTTTCCTTCGTATTTCCCACACTAACAACCCTACATATTAAAGCGAGAAACCCCTTCGATGGGTATAATCCATCCCTTCCTTTCCAATATCGATCCGTCGATAGTTGGATTGGTTATTCCGCTTAGCTTCGGCTGACGTTTTCGGGGGTGGGGAGAATGACTAATCTGGCTACCGCGCAGAAGCTTGCGCCGTCCAATCTACAACTGCCGGTTTCGGCATATTTTGACGTTGATTTATATCAGCGCGAAATTGAACTGCTTTTTAAGCGGGGGCCTGGCTATGTTGGCCACGAACTCATGGTGCCTGAAATTGGCTCCTATCAAACCCTCCGCGCAGAAAATGAAGGTCGCATCCTAGTTCGTAATGAATTTGGTGTGGAGCTACTTTCTAACGTTTGTCGTCATCGCCAAGCACTCATGCTCAATGGCAGTGGCAAAACCAACAATATTGTTTGCCCATTACATCGCTGGACTTATGACCTTGGCGGCAACTTATTAGGCGCCCCACACTTTGAAGATAAGCCTTGTTTGAATCTTGGCAAATCCCCTTTGCAAAATTGGCAGGGATTATTGTTTGAAGGCCCACGCGATGTTCGTGCCGATCTAGCAAAACTTGGTGTTGCTGACGATCTCAAGTTTGATGGTTACGTCCTAGACCACGTTGAAGTCCATGAATGTAATTACAACTGGAAAACATTCATCGAGGTTTATCTCGAGGACTATCACGTTGTACCTTTTCACCCCGGTTTAGGGAAATTTGTTTCTTGCGAAGATCTGAATTGGGAATTCGGCGATTGGCATAGCGTACAAACTGTTGGTATTCATAAAGAATTGCAAACTCCAGGCTCATCAACCTATCGTCATTGGCACGAAGCAGTATTACGCCAATTCGGCGGCAAAGCTCCACGCCATGGGGCTATCTGGCTCACCTACTACCCTAATGTGATGGTGGAGTGGTATCCAGGTGTTCTCTGCGTATCCACACTGCATCCAATGGGACCCGGTAAAACGCGCAACATTGTAGAGTTCTACTACCCCGAAGAAATTGCTTTGTTTGAGCGAGAGTTTGTTGAAGCAGAACGCGCTGCTTACATGGAAACTTGCATTGAAGATGATGAAATTGCTGAGCGCATGGACCAAGGACGCGCAGCCCTACTCGCTCGCGGCATGAATGAAGTGGGCCCTTATCAAAGCCCAATGGAAGATGGCATGCAACATTTTCATGAGTGGTATCGCCGCATTATGAACTTTGAAGGCGCATAATCAAGCTAGGTTTTTATACATCTAGCTAGCCATCCTCACTACTAATAGGAAGCACCATGAGCCCTCTAATCTCTGCAAACCAGTTAGAAGAAATCATTAATAGCGGCGAGGATGTATTGCTCTGTGATTGCCGGTTTGATTTAGTGGACCCGCTCATTGGCAGAAAGTCGTATGAAGAAAGTCATATTCCCGGTGCAATCCATGTTGATCTAGACAAAGATTTATCTGGTCCTAAAACCGGGAGTAACGGTCGTCATCCTTTGCCAAGCCCTGAGGCTTGGGCCCAAACTAAGACTCGCCTTGGTATGAATCCAAATACTCTGGTTGTTGCCTACGACAAGCAGGGCTCTGTGTATGCCAGCCGCTTATGGTGGATGCTCAAAGCCACAGGCCATGCCAATGTTCAAGTATTAGACGGCGGCCTTGATGCTTGGAATGGCCCAATGGGCACTATTCCCAGAGCTCCTGCCGCTTGCAGCCAGACTATTGGGGTGATGCCATATGCAGGGCTAGTTCTGGTGGATGAGGTTGCAAGCAATCTCCAAACACAGAAAAATAAAGTAGTCGATGCTCGCTCCGAAGATCGCTTTCATGGACAAAATGAAACTCTCGATCCCGTTGGTGGACACATCCCTGGTGCCATGAATCGTTTCTTTAAAAACAATCTCAATAAGACCGCCTTTAAAACCCCAGAACAGTTGTTCAAAGAGTTCTCAGAATTTCTTGGCCCGATTAAAGCCTCTGAAGTGATTCACCAATGCGGATCTGGCGTGACTGCGTGCCACAATCTATTGGCAATGGAACTTGCTGGCTTCAAAGGTTCACGCCTGTATGCCGGTAGCTGGAGTGAGTGGTGTGTAGACCCTAAAAGACCCGTGGAACTCTAGACCTGCGGAACTCTAGGCTTGTTTAATGCAGTAGGGATAGCAGGATCACAAATCCTACGCCACACGCAATTAATACCGTCTGACGCAAGGACTCAACCCAGTGTGGGCGACGATGCATTTGCGGAATGAGATCACTCACTGCAATATAAATAAAACTACTAGAGGCAATTACTAGTAAGTAAGGCATCGCTGCATGAGCACGCTCCAGGAAGAAATAGGCGAGTACGCCACCCACCACTGCTGATAAGCCGCAAATCAAGTTATAAAGTAAAGCCCGTGCGCGTGAGAAGCCCGCATTGAGCAACACAATAAAGTCGCCTATCTCTTGCGGAATCTCATGAGCAATGATCGCGATAGCAGTAAAAATACCTACCTGAAAATCAGCCATAAAGGCTGCTGCAATCAAAATACCATCCACGAAATTATGAATCCCATCACCAACCAAAATCATCCAACCACTACGGCCAGCATTTTCTGCATCATGTCCATGGTGATGGTGATGACCATCGCCCTCATGATGGTGATCATGGCGTAATAAAGCAATTTTCTCGAGTAGGAAAAAACCCAGCAAGCCAGCAAGTAATGTCGCAAATAGGAGCTGGGGGTTAGCGCCTTCCATGCTGAAAGCTTCTGGCAGAGAATGGAGCAAAGCGGTAGCCAACAAAATACCGACAGACAAGCTGACCATGTTGTTGACCATCTTTGATAGCATGGCTAAAGAAAAACTAGCTGCCACTAAGACGCTAGCCGTTCCTGCTAGCGCAGTTACTAAAAGAATGCTTTGTAAAACTGTCATTGAGATTACGCTACTCCGTTTTTCTTAAACCAGGTAAGGCATTTTTCCCAGCCATCTTTTGCAGGACCCTCGCGATATGTTGCGCGATAGTCTGCATGAAAAGCATGTGGGGCATCAGGATATATCTCAAACTGACAAGCTTTAGCAGCAGGATTTTGGGAAGCTGCTTGCGCTAATGCTGCACGCATTTGTTCAACGCTCTCTAAAGAGATACCTGTGTCTGCTGCACCATATAGACCAAGTACTGGTGCCTTCAGGTCCATAGCAATATCTACTGGATGACGTGGATTACCCTCCGTCTTCTCTCCAATAAGACGACCATACCAGGCCACACCTGCACGCACTTGGGGTAAGGTGGCAGATAGCCATGTAATCCGGCCTCCCCAACAAAAGCCGGTTACACCGACTCGCTTGAGATCGCCACCATTTTTACCGGCCCACACTAAGGCTGCCTGCAAATCATTTAAGACCTGCATATCTGGAGTTTTAGCCACAATATTTTGCTGAATCTCAGCAATAGTTCCGAAAGTATTAGGATCTCCTGCTCGCGTAAAGAATTCTGGGGCAATCGCAAGATAGCCTAATTTCGCAAAACGTCTTGTCACATCAGCGATATATTCATGTACACCAAAAATTTCACTGACCACAATAACAATAGGTAAGGAAGCTTTAGCATTTTGAGGTCGCGAGACATATGCGGGCAACTGAAAGCTACCTACTGGAATCATCTGCTCTCCCGCTTTAAGACCTTTAAAGTCGGTTTCAATAGCAGCAGCTATCACTGGCTCTGACGCGGCGGCAAATCCAACACCAATAGCAGCAGTGCCCAGTGCTGATGTCTTAATAAAGTTCCGTCGACTTTTTTGAATTTTCTTATCCATGAATTCTGCCTCCCCAAGCTAGTAATTAATTGCGGTTTTAATGCGCCTCTTCCCAATTATCACCAATCCCAATACTCACTACTAAGGGCACCTTCAATTGGGCGACATTACACATCAAACCAGGCAAGGATGCTTGCACCAACTCAAGCTCATCAAAAGGCACATCTAAGACCAACTCATCATGAACCTGCAATAGTAGTTTGGTCTTGAGCCGCTCTTTTTCAAGCCAATCTTCCACAGCAATCATCGCTAGTTTGATTAAGTCTGCGGCAGTACCTTGCATGGGGGCATTGATCGCAGCCCGCTCAGCACCTTGGCGACGCGGCCCATTGGAGCCTTTGATTTCTGGTAACCAAAGACGTCGGCCAAAGACCGTCTCTACATAACCATTTTCTCTTGCCTCGAGACGTGTACGCTCCATATATTGGGCCACGCCCGGATAACGATCAAAGTATTTAGCAATGTAATTTTGTGCTGCAGAGCGTTCAATGCCTAAATTTCCAGCCAAGCCAAAAGCACTCATGCCATAGATCAGGCCAAAGTTAATGACCTTGGCATAACGGCGCTGCTCTGAATTCACATCATCCAATGGAATGCCAAAAATCTCTGCAGCGGTAGCTTGGTGAACATCTTTACCTTCTCTAAATGCAGTGAGTAGATTTTCATCTTCGGCAATATGCGCCATGATGCGCAACTCAATTTGTGAGTAATCAGCCGACAATAATTTACATCCCTCAGCCGGAATAAAGGCCTCGCGAATGCGGCGACCCTCTTCGGTACGTACGGGAATATTTTGCAAGTTTGGATCGCTTGAAGCCAAACGCCCCGTGACAGCCGTAGCTTGTGAGAAGTTCGTATGGACTCGCCCGGTCTTAGCATCAGCCATACGAGGAAGCTTCTCAATATAGGTCGACATTAATTTAGCCAAGCTACGGTAGTCCAGAATACGCGCAGGCAATGGATAGTCTTCAGCCAACTTCTGCAAAACTTCTTCATCAGTTGATGGTGCGCCTGATGGCGTCTTTTTAATTACCGGAAGCTCAAGTTGCCCAAATAAAATTTCTGCGATTTGCTTGGGTGATTGGATGTTAAAGGGCTGCCCCGCTAACTGATGGATCTCGCTCTCTAACTCTAAGAGACGTTTACCGACTTGCTGACCCTGTTTTGCCAATAGCGCTGAATCAATTCGAATACCATTGCGCTCCATAATGCCGAGGACTCGCATAGCTGGCATCTCAACGTTTTCATAGATATAGAGTAGTCCAGGACCTTCCTGAATCTGCGGCCACAGCTCTAAATGTAGACGCAAGGTGATGTCAGCATCTTCTGCCGCATAGTCGGTCGCTATTTTCAGGTCTACTTGGTCAAAGCCAATCTGATGAACCCCTTTGCCACACACCTCTTCATAACGAATCGTTTTCATGCCCAGATGACGCTCAGCTAAGCTATCCATATTATGTGGCATGTGCGATTCAAGTACATAGGATTCGAGCAAGGTATCAAAAGCAACCCCGCTTAAGGTAATACCGTAATTTGCAAAAATATGAGCGTCATACTTTAAGTTTTGACCCACCTTTAAGTGCGTTTTACTCTCTAACCAGGGCTTAATCCTTTTGAGCACTAGGTCACGATCAAGTTGTATTTCACCGTTACGATGTGCCACAGGAATATAGCAAGCCTCACCAGGTTTCACTGATAATGAAATGCCAACTAACTCTGCAGCGAGTGCATCAAGACTGGTAGTTTCCGTGTCCACTGACGTGAGTGCGGCAGCATCAATTTTGCTTAGCCACTTTTCTAGACCTGCTTCATCAACCACACATTCATAGTGACGCTCGATGGCGTCTTGCGAATCACGAGTTTCTTGTGACAAATCTTTAGTAGGTGCACTAGCAATCGTACGGGTCTTTTTTTCTCCATCTACATTACTCTCGGAGGTAGAAATCGGACTACCAGCCAAATCAAATGTGACCGCTTCGCCCTGATTCTCTGGGCTTATGAGCTGCTTCTCAACATCTCGCAACCAAGTCTTAAAGGCATAGCGGTCAAATAATTCACGCAGTAAAAAAGCATCTTCAGGCTTTGCATGCAAATCATCTAAGCCTGGTAGATGAGGTGATAAATCGCAATCCGTTTTTACTGTAATCAGTTGACGAGCTTGCGGCAACCAAGGAAGGGTAGCGCGTAAGTTTTCACCAACGACGCCTTTAACTTGATCTGCATTGGCCATCAAGTTATCGAGATTGCCAAATTCTGCCAACCATTTATTTGCGGTCTTTGGCCCTGCCTTTGGAACACCTGGTACGTTATCGACAGCATCGCCGATGATAGATAAATAATCCACAATCAATTCTGGCGGAACACCAAATTTTTCTCTAACCCCTTCGATATCCAGCTTTTCATTTGTCATCGTATTAATGAGGGTGACCGAAGTATTTACCAATTGCGCCAAATCTTTATCACCGGTGGAGATGATGGTTTCCCAACCCGCCTGGGTTGCTTGGCAAGCTAAAGTCCCAATTACGTCATCAGCCTCGACTCCAGAAACCATCAATACCGGCCAACCCAAGGCCTTCACCATGGCATGGATAGGCTCAATTTGTTTAACCAGATCTTCTGGCATGGGGGAGCGATGCGCCTTGTACTCTGAGTACATTTCATCGCGGAAAGTCTTGCCTTTGGCATCAAATACACAGGCTATGTGGTCAGCCTTGAGTTCCGAACGGGCTCGACGCATCATATTGACCATGCCATAAATAGCCCCAGTAGGCTCTCCAGCCCCATTTCTAAGGTCTGGCATGGCGTGGAAGGCGCGATAGAGGTAGCTAGAGCCGTCTACCAACAAGAGTCTATGTTTAGTCATACCGCAATCGTACAATCTAGTTGTGAATTGCCTACCGGTTTGGTTAAGGAACCTTCCGAGAGTAGGCTTAAAAAGGTGAAAAAATGCATTATTTAACGAACTCAATTAGTCGTGCAATCAGCCAAAACTTTGCCCTTATGAGCATTTTGGTAGTTTTTGGTCTTTTTGCCACGAATGCAGCACAAGCTCAGAATAACAGCCAGGCACTGAGCCCATCAGAATTGAATCGTATTAATAATCAACCACTCGCCCCCGCAGTGAGAGCATCAGGTGCAATTAGTAGTCCAGAGCAGCGTAAACCCAATTACCAGTACAAAGATAAAAATGGCACTACGGTTACCGAATATAAAGATGCCAACTCACCGACCCAAGTCGATGTAAGAACGCCATACACTAGCTATGAAATGGCGCCACCCACATCTGTCATGCCAGGACCCCCAAAAGAAACCGATCTCATTAGTGTTCCTAGTATCAGCATTCCAGTTAGATAACATTTTCTTCTCTATTTAGTTCATGGCTGTATTTACTCCAATCGGACTTGAGGATATTGCTCAATGGATTGCGCAAGACTTTAATATTGGTCAGGCTAGCGATGTTCGCGGCATTCATGGTGGAATAGAGAACTCCAACTTTTTCTTAGATGTCGTCAAGGATGGTAAGAAGCGTGAATATGTTTTAACCATCTTTGAAAGATTGTCTGCGGAGCAACTACCGTTCTATTTAGAATTCATGCGCCACCTTGCCAATAAAGACGTACCTGTTCCCAAGCCGATCGAGAACAAACAAGGGCAGATCTTATTTACCCTCAAAGGCAAGCCTGCGGCCATTGTTACGAAGTTACCCGGCTTATCAAGACTTCAACCAGAAGCCAATCATTGCGCCCTGGTTGGTGAAATGCTAGCGAAAATGCATTTGGCTGGAAAAGACTTTCCTCAATCACAAGAAAATCTTCGTAGCCTTGCATGGTGGCAAAAAACCATACCTCAAGTATTGGCACATTTAAATACATCCCAGAAAGAATTACTTACTCACGAGTTAAAAACTCAAGAAGAATTTTTTTCCTCTGCAACATATGATGGATTACCGCAAGGCGCTAGTCATTGCGATCTGTTTCGAGATAATGTCTTGTTTGACCCAAAAGGATCCAATACATCTGGTGATCAACTCGGCGGCTTCTTTGATTTCTACTTTGCCGGTACTGATAAGTGGTTATTTGATATTGCCGTTACTGCAAACGACTGGTGTCTTGCAGAAAATAAACAAGATTTAGATCCAGTTCGCTTGGATGCTTTCTTGAAAGCCTACCAATCAGTACGTCCCTTTACAAAAGAGGAGCAAGCTAGTTGGCCCCTCATGCTACGCGCTGCTGCCTTGCGCTTTTGGGTATCAAGACTGTGGGATTTTTATCTACCACGAGATGCGCAATTACTCACCCCACATGATCCTACGCACTTTGAACGCATTCTTTTAAGTCGTCGCTCACTATGAAACTCAATTCCGTAGCCCCCAAAGAAGGCTATACCTGGATCAGGCAAGGTATTTGGCTTTTTAAGCAGAATCCTTTGGGATTCTTAATGCTAGTCTTTATGTATGTCTTTGCCGCACAACTCGCAGTAATCATTCCGGTCATCGGTGTTTTTGCAGTGCTACTGTTTACACCAACTCTCTCCGTCGGCTTTATGACTGCTTGTCGCCAAGCCATTCAAAAGGAACGGATCAGACCGATAGTCTATTTTGTCGCGCTTCAGTCCACTCCTCTTGTTCGTAAAAGAATTTTGCAGTTAGGCCTGGTCTACGCCGGCATGATTTTGTTGCTGAGTTTTATCTTAAGTCTCTTAGTTGATTTTGAGTTGCTTCTTCCGTTGATGACCAGCGAAAAACCAATTACTACAGAAGCATTACGTCAGGTGTACTTAGTGCTTTTCTTCGGCGCAATACTCTACATTCCTGTTGCCATGTTGATGTGGTTCTCACCTGTGCTAGTTGCCTGGACAGACATGTCTGTACCTCAAGCACTCTTCTCTAGCTGCTTAGCTTGCTGGACCAATAAAGCCGCCTTCTTTTTCTATTTATCCGTATGGAGCATTATTCTGATTGCCATCCCACTAACCGTGGGGATGATTTTTGATGCGCTCGATCTCGGAGAAGTAGCCTCATTCATCATCGCCCCAATATCCATGGCGGGCTTAACTGTGATGCACTGCTCTTTTTATGCAACCTGGAAGGCTTGTTTTACTGAAGATGAAGTAGTCTTTACTGCGTAAGCTATTTCAATCGGGATTTATCAATCAATCGCAGCAAGCTTGGCAATACTGAGCTGTAACCACTTGATGCCATGGCGCTTGAAATTCACTTGCGCACGTGCATCAGCATCCATACCCTCGAGACCAGTCACGCGCCCTTCACCGAACTTGGTATGAAAGACATTCTGCCCAATCGTAAATGGATAGTTTCCGCGTGGTGGCGAAGCCAATCTCTTCACTTCCATAGAGGCTGAGCCAACTCGCTCAACTCGCCTAGCAGATCTCTGACGCTCAGATCCTGAATCAAAAAAGTCATTAGATTCATCATCGCGTTGACGGGTATAACCATCTTGCCAAGTAGATCCTGATCTAGCATTACTATTACCATTGCCACCCCAGCGCGCATCTCTAGCTTTTGGTGTGAGCCATTTCAGCGAATCGGATGGAAGCTCTTCCAGGAAACGGGAAGGCATGTTGTAGCGTACTTGACCGTGTAGCATCCGCGATTGAGTGTGCGAGAGATATAGGCGCTCTTTTGCACGAGTAATCGCAACATACATCAAGCGACGCTCCTCTTCCAAACCATTTTGCTCATTTACGCTGTTCTCATGAGGAAACAGACCCTCCTCAAGACCAGTAATAAATACAGAAGTGAACTCTAGACCTTTAGCTGAGTGGACCGTCATGAGTTGCACCGCATCTTGGCCAGCCTGAGCTTGGTTATCGCCGGCTTCCAGTGAGGCATGGGATAGAAACGCAGCCAAAGGTGACACCTCAACCATGCCTGGTGCATTCTCACCCGGAAGCATGGCAGCCGTGGCATCTTGCCCGTAACCCTCTTCTGCAATAAAAGCGGTTGCAGCGTTAATCAATTCTTGCAAGTTCTCTACGCGATCTTGGCCTTCACGCTCTGAAAGGTAGTGTTGAATTAGGCCGCTATGCTGAATGACAAATTCCACCGTTTCTGGCAGGGTGTTGTGACGAGTTGCTTCACGCATGTGATCTACTAAGCGTACAAATCCACCTAGTGCTGCACCCGCTTTGCCTTCTAAAGAGGAGGCTGCTGAATATAAAGAGCATTGTTGGGCTCTCGCAGCATCTTGCAAGGCCTCAATCGATCTTGCACCAATTCCGCGAGTAGGGAAATTCACTACCCGAGAGAATGAAGTGTCGTCGTTTGGATTTTCGAGCAAACGCAAGTAAGCCAATGCGTGTTTAATTTCAGCACGCTCAAAGAAGCGCAATCCACCATATACACGATACGGAATACCTGCTGAGAATAATGCGTGCTCGATGATGCGTGACTGAGCATTACTTCGATAGAGCAAAGCTACTTCAGTGCGTTTAATGCCGCTATTGACTAAAGCCTTAATCTCATCCACCAACCAGGCTGCTTCGGCATGATCACTGGGCGCCTCGTAAATACGCACTGGCTCACCATGACCAGCATCGGTCCGCAGATTTTTACCGAGACGTTCAGAGTTGTTTGCAATCAGGTGATTGGCTGTATCGAGGATATGTCCATGCGACCGATAGTTCTGCTCTAACTTCACCATCAGAGGGTGATATTGCTTTTCATAAAGGCGCATATTTTCAACATCGGCACCACGAAATGCATAAATACTTTGGTCGTCATCACCCACTGCAAATACAGAACTACTACCCATACCGCTGACATTGATACGACTTGCGTCATGACCGGACAATAATTTAAGCCATGCATATTGCAAAGCATTGGTATCTTGAAACTCATCAATCAAGATATGTCTGAAACGCTCTTGGTAATGCGTGCGAATAGCTTCACTATGCTTTAGCAATTCATAACTACGCAATAAGAGCTCAGCAAAATCAACTACGCCTTCACGCTGACACTGTTCATCGTAAGCGGCATAGAGCTGTGCCATCTTGGCTTGGAAATCATCACCTAGCGCTAAATCTTTGGCACGCTGCCCACGCTCTTTGGCGTGCGCAATAAAGTACTGCAACTGCTTGGCGGGATATTTTTCATCATCTACTTTTAACCCCTTTAAAAGGCGCTTAATTGCAGAGAGTTGATCCTGTGTATCCAGAATCTGAAAAGTCGACGGTAAACCTGCCTCTTTGTGGTGGGCACGCAATAAACGATTACATAGTCCATGAAAGGTACCAATCCACATTCCGCGTGTATTAATTGGCAGCATGGCGCTCAAACGGAGCATCATCTCCTTAGCGGCCTTATTGGTGAAGGTCACCGCTAGGACGCCAATAGGAGATACCTGACCGGTCTGAATCAACCAGGCTATACGGGTCGTAAGGACGCGAGTCTTGCCGCTCCCTGCTCCAGCCAAAATCAGGGCTGATTGGGCCTGGCCATTTTCATTTACGGGCGGGAGGGTCACTGCCTCGCGCTGTTCTGGATTGAGGTTCGCGAGCAAGTCTGAGTACATCAGCCCAATTATAATTTGCCTCTTATGCTAAATGCCTCAAATACCCCTAATTCACCAGCGGCCAGCTCAGCGGACGAGCTCGCCAAATCCTATGAACCCGGCCCGATAGAGGCCTACTGGGGTCCTGAGTGGGAGCGCCGGGGTATTGCCGACTCCACGATGGATGAGGGTAAGGGTGATTTTTCTATTCAGCTACCGCCACCAAATGTGACCGGCACCCTGCATATGGGTCACGCCTTTAACCAAACTATCATGGACGGCTTGGTGCGCCACGCACGCATGTCAGGCAAAAATACCTTATGGGTACCTGGCACCGATCACGCTGGTATTGCTACTCAAATTGTTGTTGAGCGCCAACTCGATGCACAAAAAGTATCGCGTCATGATTTAGGTCGCGAGAAGTTCTTAGAAAAAGTTTGGGAATGGAAAGAAACTTCTGGCAACACTATTACCCGTCAAATTCGTCGTCTCGGTGCATCGATCGATTGGGGCAAAGAATATTTCACGATGGACAGCAAGATGTCCAAAGCGGTAGTCGAAGTATTTGTCCGCCTTCATGAGCAAGGCCTGATTTATCGTGGCAAACGCTTAGTGAACTGGGATCCCGTTTTAGGTACTGCTGTTTCTGATTTGGAAGTCGTCAGTGAAGAAGAGGATGGCTCGATGTGGCATATCCGCTATCCATTAGCCGATGGGTCTGGTCATCTCACTGTTGCCACCACTCGTCCAGAAACCTTATTGGGTGACGTTGCCGTTATGGTGAACCCAGGGGACGAGCGCTACAAGCACCTGATTGGTAAGTCAGTGAACCTGCCTTTGTGCGAACGCCAGATCCCTATCATTGCTGATGATTATGTCGATCTGAACTTTGGCACCGGTGTTGTCAAGGTAACTCCTGCGCACGACTTTAATGACTACGCAGTTGGTCAACGCCATCAACTACCATTAATTAACATCCTGACATTAGATGCCAAGATGAATGAAAATGCTCCAGCCGCCTATCAAGGTATGGAGCGTTTTGCAGCTCGCAAACAAGTAGTTGCAGATCTCGATACCGCAGGTTTGCTAGAGAGAGTTCAGCCCCATAAATTAATGGTGCCACGCGGTGATCGCACGCAAACCATTATTGAGCCAATGCTCACAGACCAATGGTTTGTAGCAATGTCTAAACCAAGTCCGGATAATCAATATCAGCCGGGCTCATCGATTGCTGGCGCAGCTTTAGATGCGGTTACTAAGGGCGATATCAAGCTCGTTCCAGAAAACTGGATTAATACTTACACCCAGTGGTTGGCCAATATTCAGGATTGGTGCATCTCTCGTCAACTCTGGTGGGGCCACCAAATCCCCGCTTGGTATGGCGATGACGGCCAGATCTTTGTAGGGCGAACTGAGGAAGAAGCAAGAACCAAAGCTGCTGCAGCTGGCTACACCGGCTCGCTCAAGCGTGATCCTGATGTTCTAGATACTTGGTTTAGCTCTGCCCTCGTGCCATTTAGCTCATTGGGCTGGCCTGAAGAAACTCCAGCTTTAAATCACTTCTTACCCTCATCCGTATTGGTAACTGGCTTTGACATCATCTTTTTCTGGGTAGCGCGCATGGTCATGATGACTTGCCACTTTACTGGAAAGGTGCCGTTTCATACAGTTTATGTGCATGGCCTAGTTCGTGATGCCGAGGGCCAGAAGATGAGCAAGTCCAAAGGCAATACTTTGGATCCAATTGATTTGATTGACGGCATCAAAATTGAAGAGCTAGTAAGTAAGCGAACCACTGGCCTTATGAATCCAAAGCAAGCCGAAAGCATTAGCAAGAAAACCAAGAAAGAGTTTCCAGATGGCATACCAGCATTTGGAACAGATGCTCTGCGTTTTACCTTTGCTTCATTGGCCTCGCTTGGTCGCAATATTAACTTTGACCAAAAACGCTGTGAGGGCTATCGTAATTTTTGCAACAAACTCTGGAATGCAACTCGCTTTGTGCTAATGAACTGCTCTGGTAGCGATGAGGACAATGGCTTTGCTCCTTGCGATAACCAATGCGGTCCAGATGGCTATTTAGATTTTTCTCCAGCTGATCGCTGGATTGTTTCTCAGCTACAAAGGACCGAATCTGAGGTAGCCAAAGGCTTTGAAGCTTATCGCTTTGATAATATTGCTAGCAGCATTTATCAATTTGTTTGGGATGAATATTGCGACTGGTATCTAGAACTCGCTAAGGTCCAATTGCAAACTGGTACGCCAGCACAACAACGCGCAACCCGCCGAACCTTATTGCGTGTTTTGGAAACCATCTTGCGCATGGCACATCCCTTAATTCCCTTTATCACCGAAACACTCTGGCAAACCGTCGGCCCCAAATCCGGCAAAGAGCTGGCCAAGCAAGCAAAGCAAACTATTGCGCTTCAACCCTACCCAGTTGCCCAGCCTGAAAAGATTGATGACCAAAGCGAAGTCTGGGTAGCGCAGATCAAAGCAATTGTGGATGCTTGTCGTAACCTGCGTGGCGAGATGCAAGTTCCTCCCGGTCAAAAAGTACCACTCTGGATTTTTGGGCCACAGGCATTCTTGGAAAAAGCGACTCCATACCTCATGGCGCTAGCCAAGCTAACTGAGGTCAAAATCTACAACGATGAGTCTGCTTTAGAGAAAGATGCTCCAGGCGCACCGATTGCTTTGATAGGTGATATCAAGCTCTTACTCAAGATTGAGGTCGATATCGCTGCTGAGCGCATTCGTCTCGGCAAGGAAATTGAGCGCTTGGCTAACGAGATCAATAAAGCCAAAGGTAAATTAACCAATGAAAGCTTTGTGGCTCGGGCTCCAGCCGAGGTTGTTGCCCAAGAAAAACAACGTCTTACTGGCTTTGAGCAAAATCATGAGAAGCTTGTTGCACAATTAGAGCGTCTTCAATAAAAAGACGATATAAAAACGATTAGAACGGACTACCTATGTCAATCCATTTCGGCTCCAAAAAAGTAACTAAGGCTGTTTTTCCTGTTGCAGGATTTGGCACACGATTTTTGCCTGCCACCAAAGCCAGTCCAAAAGAAATGCTTAATGTCGTAGATAAGCCCTTGATTCAATATGCTGTGGATGAAGCGGTTGCCGCTGGCATCACAGAGTTAATTTTTGTTACTGGCCGTAGCAAGCGTGCAATTGAAGATCACTTTGATAAAGCCTATGAATTAGAAGCGGCACTAGAGGCTAAAGATAAACAAGATCTCCTGCATCTCGTTCGTAGTGTGAAGCCAGATAACGTTGATTGCATTTATATTAGGCAAGCAGAGCCTCTTGGCTTAGGCCATGCAGTTCTTTGCGCCGCAAGAGTAGTGGGTGATGAGCCGTTTGCTGTAATTCTTGCGGATGATCTTTTAGATGGTCAACCACCCGTGCTGTCTCAAATGCTTAAAGTGTATGAAGAGCAAAAAGGATCAGTTTTAGCAGTAGAAAAGATTGACCCTGCTAAAAGCAGCTCTTATGGGATCATTTCTGGAGATGAGGCCGGCAAAGGCATCTATCTCCTTAATGGCATCGTCGAGAAACCTAAGCCAGCAGATGCCCCATCGGATCTCGCGGTGGTTGGTCGTTACGTGCTTTCTGCGAAGATTTTTGATCATATTCGCAATGTAAAGCCTGGCGCAGGCGGAGAAATTCAACTAACTGATGCTATTGCTGCCTTACTAAAAGAAGAGCCTGTATTCGGCTATGAATACGATGGTGTTCGCTATGATTGTGGCAGCAAAATAGGCTACCTTAAAGCTTCAGTGGATTTTGCCTTGCGTCACAAAGAAGTTGGTGCTGAATTTTCTGAATACCTAAGAAGCTGGTCCCTAAAGTAATTCTCTTGAGCACTAACAAAAAAGCAGAGGTTTTTCTCTGCTTTTTTGTCTATAACTTAGTCAGTTTTTTGAAATATAAATAGCGGGTGTTTCTTATCTGCGCTTCATAAAGAAAACTAAGACATCGCCCTCAGTAGTGCTAGCGAGTAATTCATTACCAGTTTGCTTGGCAAATGCGGGGAAATCGTGAGCGGCGCCGGCATCGGTTGCCTTGATCTTCAAAACCTCGCCAGATTGCATAGTTGCCAATGCCTTCTTAGTCCGTAAGATGGGTAATGGACAATTCATCCCAATGGCATCCACCTCAGCATTAAAGGCAATATTTACGGTTTCACTCATTTACTTGCTATCCAGTCTTTAACACCATCCAAAGCTACACCCAACTTACTAGGATCGGTTCCACCAGCCATGGCCATTTCTGGCTTACCGCCACCTTTACCGCCTACCTGCTGAGCAACAAAATTCACGAGATCGCCTGCCTTTACTTTGCCAATCGAGTCAGCAGTCACGCCCGCAATCAAGCTGACCTTATTGCCTTGTACTGAAGCCAGCACAATGGCAGCAGTTTTTAGCTTAGCTTTGAGTGCATCCATGGTTTCGCGAAGTACACCAGCATCTGCACCATCAAGACGGGCGGCAAGTACTTTTAGACCATTCACATCAACAGCTTGGCCAGCCAATTCATCGCCCTGGCTAGCGGCTAACTTGGAGTTCACTTTTTCTAACTCGCGTTCAGCTTGACGCAGACTATCTTGGAGTTGTGCAACACGATTTATCAAATCACCAGGATGGGTTTTCAGAATCGCTGCAGCTTCATTAATCTTATCTTCTAAGCCTTGTAAGAAATGTAACGCATTGTTTCCGGTAACCGCCTCAACACGGCGAATACCGGCAGCTACGCCACCTTCAGAAACAATCTTCAAGCTACCGATATCGCCAGTGCGCCCAACGTGCGTCCCACCACAAAGCTCTTTCGAAGAGCCAATCTCCAGCACGCGCACCTCGTCACCATACTTCTCACCAAAGAGCATCATAGCGCCTGTCTTTTGCGCATCGTCTAAGGACATCACTTTGCCTGAGGTTGCTGTATTTTCTAGAATCTCTTGGTTGACGATATCTTCAATGCGACGAATTTGTTCTGCCGTAATCGGCGCATTGTGCGTAAAGTCAAAACGCGTCTTGGCAGCATCTACCAAGGAACCTCTTTGCTGAACATGATCGCCCAATACTTCGCGTAATGCTTTATGCAAAATATGCGTGGCACTGTGATTACGCATGATGTCAGTACGCTGCTGGACATCAACTAAAGCGTTGATTGCATCACCTACCTTGATCTCACCCTCAAGGACCATGCCCTGATGGCCAAATACATCAGCCTGAATCTTGAAGGTATCTTCGACTGCAAAACGAATGCTTTCATTGCGAAGTTCACCTTTGTCGCCAACTTGACCGCCAGATTCAGCATAGAACGGGGTGTTGTCCAAAACGATGACGGCTGTATCGCCCGCCTTAACGGACGTTACTGCTGATCCATCAAGATACAGAGCAGTCACTTTCGCACCCTCATGCTTTAAGGTGTTATAGCCATGAAACTGCGTTGGCTGGCCTTTGTAATCCAAGCCTTGGGCTACTTTGAATTTGCCAGCAGCTCTTGCTTGATCACGCTGTTTTTGCATTGCCACTTCAAAACCTTCAGCATCAACACTGACGCCTCGCTCACGACAAACGTCAGCAGTTAAATCCAATGGGAAGCCAAAAGTATCATGTAGACGGAACGCAGTCTCACCATCAACTACTTTTGCACCATCAGCTAAAGCGCCATCCAAAATTTCCATACCATTTGCAATAGTTTGGAAGAAGCGTTCTTCTTCTTGTTTAAGGACTTCACTTACTTTATCTTGCGCAGCGCGAAGCTCTGGATACGCTTCACCCATTTCTTTTACTAGCGCTGGTACTAACTGATAAAAAAATGGTCTACGTGCACCCAACTTGTAGCCATGGCGAATCGCACGACGTGTAATGCGACGCAATACATAGCCGCGGCCAGCATTCCCCGGAATAACCCCATCGACCACGATGAAGCTACAGGCTCGGATATGGTCAGCAATGACTTTTAGGGAGGGGCTTTGTGCATCACAATTTTCGCCACCCGCTGCATCAACCGCTGCCTTAGAAGCCTTAAGGAGATTGACGAAAAGGTCGATTTCATAGTTAGAATGCACATGTTGTAATACAGCGGCAATACGCTCTAAACCCATACCAGTATCAACACTGGGTTTAGGCAGCGGATGCATCACACCGGCTTCATCACGGTTGAACTGCATGAACACGTTATTCCAAATTTCGATGAAACGATCGCCATCTTCATCGGGACTTCCAGGAGGACCGCCAGGAATATGCTCACCGTGATCGTAAAAAATTTCGGTGCAAGGACCACAGGGACCTGTATCACCCATCATCCAAAAATTATCAGATGCGTAACGTGCGCCCTTGTTGTCACCAATGCGAATAATGCGATCAGCCGGAACGCCAATTTGTTTATTCCAAATCTCAAAAGCCTCATCGTCTTCGGCATAGACGGTTACCAAAAGCTTTTCTTTTGGTAAATTCAATACCTGGGTTAATAAATCCCAAGCAAACTGAATAGCATCTTTCTTGAAATAGTCCCCAAACGAGAAATTTCCCAACATCTCAAAAAAGGTGTGATGACGGGCGGTATAACCCACGTTATCCAAGTCATTGTGTTTTCCGCCGGCTCGGATGCACTTTTGGGCAGTCGTAGCTCGGCTGTAAGGGCGCTTATCAAAGCCCAAAAACACGTCTTTGAACTGGTTCATGCCCGCATTGGTAAATAGCAGGGTTGGGTCGTCCCCTGGTACAACCGGGCTGGATGGGACTATTTGGTGGCCTTTTTGGGCAAAGAAATCCAGGTATGCCTGGCGAATTTGGGAGACTTTCATGGCGATAATTATCGCATTGGCACCTGCCTAGGGCAAACGCTAGACAGGAAGTCCGAAACCTGCCTTACAATCGCACAACATCAATAAATCGACCAATGAGTCGGTAACTAAGGAGCACAACTTGGAAATCCGTAATCAGAAAGATTTTGGGGCTGGCCTAATGTATATAGTCATTGGGCTCTTTTTTACCATCATGGCTACCCAATACCCAATGGGAACTGCCGCCAAAATGGGGCCTGGGTATTTCCCCTTCTGGCTTGGCATAGTGATGACTGCTTTGGGCTTGCTAATACTAGTGAAGTCTCTCAGCGCTAAGGCAGCGATTGAAAAAATCCCTCCTTTTAACTGGAAAGTCATAGGACTCATTACTGGCTCTGTCGTTGCATACGGCATCCTCTTGCCAACGATGGGCTTCATCGTAGCCGTCTTCGTTTTGGTATTTATGTCAGCTAGCGCAAGCCATGAATTTCATTGGAAAGGCACTTTGATTAATGCCACATTCCTCATTGTTTTCACATACTCGGTATTCGTTATGGGTCTGAAATTACAGTTCCCATTACTACCTTTCTTTTTACAATAACGAACCGGGATACTGAAAAATGGATTTATTCGCTAACTTAGCTCTCGGTTTTGATACCGCGTTTACATTACAAAATCTTCTTTATTGCTTGATCGGCTGCGTCTTAGGAACGCTGATTGGTGTATTACCAGGCTTGGGTCCAATTGCTACGATTGCAATGTTATTGCCAGCTACTTATGCATTGCCTCCAATCGCGGCATTGATTATGTTGGCTGGTATTTACTACGGCTCACAATACGGCGGCTCTACAACGGCAATTTTGCTGAACATCCCCGGAGAAACGTCCTCGGTAGTCACGGCGATTGATGGCTATCAAATGGCCAGAAATGGTCGAGCTGGTGTTGCGTTATTTACTGCCGGTATGGGCTCATTCTTTGCTGGATGCGTAGCAACCTTAGTATTGGCAGCTTTTGCTGCACCACTCTCACAATTAGCATTTAAGTTTGGCCCTGCAGAGTACTTCTCCTTAATGGTCTTAGGCTTGATTGGCGCTGTTGTATTGGCGTCTGGCTCTTTGATCAAAGCGATTGGCATGATCGTATTGGGCCTCTTAATGGGCTTAATCGGCACAGACGTTAACTCTGGTGTTTCACGCTATGCGTTTGATATCCCAGAGCTGAGTGATGGCATCGGCTTCGTTGCTGTAGCGATGGGTGTCTTTGGTTTTGCAGAAATCATGGGCAACCTAGAGAAAACCGATGAGGACGAAGGCTTCTTAAACAAGATGACTACGATGATTCCAACTAAGCAAGACGTCAAGCGCATGATTCCTTCTATCTTGCGCGGGACAACCATTGGTTCGATTCTCGGAATTCTGCCAGGTGGCGGCGCAGCTCTTGCAGCTTTTGGCGCTTACTCAGTGGAAAAAAAATCATCTAAGTACAGCCATGAGTTTGGTAAAGGTGCAATTGAAGGTGTTGCAGGTCCTGAGTCAGCGAATAATGCTGCAGCTCAAACCTCATTTATCCCATTGCTGACATTAGGCATCCCACCCAATGCTGTGATGGCTTTGATGGTTGGTGCGATGACGATTCATAACATTCAACCAGGTCCTCAGGTAATGACCAGCAACCCAGCATTGTTCTGGGGTCTGATCGCCTCCATGTGGATTGGTAACGTGATGTTGATTCTCTTGAACTTGCCGCTCATTGGCATATGGGTCAAGCTCTTGAAGATTCCTTATCGCTTTATGTATCCAGCCATTTTGGTTTTCTGCTGTATTGGTGTCTATACCGTCAACAACACTGTATTTGACGTATACGTTACCGCTGCCTTTGGCATCATTGGTTACCTGTTCTTCAAGCTGGGTTGCGAACCTCCCCCATTGCTTTTAGGCTTTGTACTTGGGCCAATGATGGAAGAGAACTTCCGCCGCGCTTTATTGTTATCTCGCGGTGATTTCACAACCTTCCTAACTCGCCCGCTCTCCTTGGGACTGCTGATTGCTGCAGCCCTCCTGGTGGTAATTGTGGCCCTGCCAGCAGTGAAGAAGACTCGCGAAGAGGCCTTCGTCGAAGACTGATAGTTTCACACCTAATTGAAATGAGCCCGCAGCAGTTTGCGGGCTTTTTCTTTATGGATCTGGGGTTTTCTCTACAATGTCGTTATGTCCCAAGATAGCAAACCTTCTAAAGTCGCTACCGGAGCTGTAGCCGAACCGTCTAACTTCTTACGTCAGATCATCGATCATGATTTGGCCAGCGGGGCATTTTCACAGCGCACCAATTTAGTTGGTGAAGCTATTCCATCCATCATCACGCGTTTTCCACCTGAGCCAAATGGATATTTGCATATTGGGCACGCCAAAAGTATTTGTCTGAATTTTGGTTTGGCTGCTGATTACAACCAGCAAGCAGGTGGTGCGCGTTGCAATATGCGTCTAGATGACACTAACCCCGTCAAAGAAGATGTGGAATATGCAGATAGTATTTTGGATGCAGTGAAATGGCTAGGCTTTGATTGGGGAACACACCTCTATCACGCGAGTGATTACTTCGACAAACTCTATGAGTTTGCTGAGATCTTGATTCAGAATGGCAAAGCCTATGTCGATAGCCAAAGTGCTGATGACATTCACACCAATCGCGGCAACTTTGGTGAGGCCGGAAAAAACAGCCCTTATCGCGATCGCAGCCCAGATGAAAATCTCTCTTTATTTCGCGATATGCGCGATGGCAAATTTAAAGATGGTGAACATGTCCTTCGCCTAAAAATTGATATGGCGCATCCAAACATTGTGATGCGCGATCCTGTGGTTTACCGCATCCGACATACCGATCATCACCGAACCGGTAGCAAGTGGTGCATTTATCCCCTGTATGACTTCACGCATTGCATCTCTGATGCCCTAGAGAACGTCTCTCACTCTATCTGTACGCTCGAGTTCGAGAACAATCGTCCTCTATACGACTGGATCGTAAACTCCTTAAAAGAGTTGGGCGTCTTCAAAGACCCAGTTCCACATCAATATGAATTCGCACGCCTCAATCTGACCTATACCATCACTAGTAAGCGTAAGCTCTTGCAACTGGTTGAAGAAAAACACGTTGAGGGCTGGGATGATCCACGGATGCCAACTATCGTTGGTATCCGTCGCCGTGGTTACACCCCTGAAAGTATTCGTTTGTTCTGTGAACGTATTGGCGTCTCAAAAGCCGATAGTTGGATTGATATGAGTACGCTAGATCAAGCGCTTCGCGATGATTTAGAAGTGCAGGCTCCACGCGCTACTGCAGTTCTCAAGCCACTCAAACTCGTAGTAGAAAACTTTGATGCATCAGCTAAAGAAGCATGCTCTGCCCCTCGTCATCCAAATCACCCCGAGTGGGGCAATCGTGAATTTAACTTCACCCGGGAGCTTTGGATTGAAGCGGATGACTTTATGCAAGAGCCAGTTAAAGGATTCTTCAGGCTGTATCCGCCCATTGGCGATCAGCTCGGTAGTCGTGTTCGCTTACGTCATGGTTTTGTAGTGGAGTGCACTGGTTTTGAAACCGATGCACAGGGCAATGTGACTCAAGTCACTGTAACTCACTTCCCAGACAGTAAGAGCGGCACTGCTGGCTCCAATAACTATAAGGTCAAGGGCAATATCCACTGGATTAGCGCTGCTGAGGCCATCCCTGCAGAAGTGCGTCTATACGACCACCTCTTTAGCGACCCACATCCGGATAGTGGCGATAAAAATTTCTTAGAGGCAATCAATCCCAACTCAAAGCAAACGATCTCAGCTTACTTAGAACCCTGTATGAAAGAGGTTAAAGCGGAGGATCGCTTTCAGTTTGAACGTCACGGCTACTTTGTTGCTGATAAGAATGATTCAAAACCGGGCAAGCCAGTATTTAATCGTACGGTTAGCCTCAAGGATTCTTGGAAATAGTTTTCAGAAAATCTCCAACGCTGGGATAGCGTAGCGGCGTTTTGAGTTCATGTAAGCGCGTGTTGGTTACCCTGCGTGATTCGCGCATAAAAGACCAAAGCATTGGACTGACGATTTTTTGTAACTCACTACCAGGCAATCGGGTTGGCCTCTCTAAGCCAAAAGCATCGGCAACTTCATCGAAGTAATCGCCCATTTTGGTTTCTTCGCCATCACAAGCATTAATCACGCGCTGAGGCTTGCCGTGATAGACAGTAGCACAAACCAATCTCGCCAAATCATCACTATGGATATGATTGGAATAGGCATCCTCTTCAGGAGGTAAGGCTGGCGTTTTTGCTTGCAAGCGCTCGATCGGCAGTCGGTCAGCAGCATAAATCCCGGGAACCCGCAGAATTGTTAAGGCCACGCCATGGGCAGGAGCCCATAAACGGAGTATCTTTTCAGCATCGACCCTTCTTTGGGCACGCTCACTTTGAGGGCTAACTGGGGTTACCTCATTGACTATTCCGCCCCTATGGTCGCCATAGACACCTGTAGTGCTGATGTAGATCAAGCGCCTGACGGTATTAGAGCCTTGGGCTAAAATTCGGAGTAGGTTGCGGGTTCGGCAATCACGATTTCCACCATTTTGCGGTGGCGCTAAATGAATGACGGTTTGAGCTAAACCACAAAGGCGCCACAAAGACTCTGGATGATCCAGATTACCCAAAATAGGAGTCGCGCCAACCTCCCTCAACTCCTGAAAGCGATTCTGTTGAGAAGTCAGTGCAAAAACACGATGGCTACGCGAAAGCTGCTTAGCCACCCGAAGACCAATATCTCCGCAGCCAATAATCAGGGTTGAAGGTTTACCAAAAGATTGCATAAGTGACATCGTAACGATTTATTGAGAGGAATGAGAGTGTCTTATCAGGTCACGCTCAAAACGAGCGGCAAACAGTTCACCGTCAATCCAGATGAAAATCTCCTGGAGGCCGCCCTACGTCAAGGAATAACCCTCCCTTATGGCTGTAAAAATGGTGCTTGCGGGTCCTGCAAGGGTAAAGTTTTAGATGGCCAAGTTACCCATGGTCAACATAGCGAAAGTGCTCTTAGCAAGGCTGATGAGACCGCTGGTGGAATTTTATTTTGCTGCTCTCATCCACAGTCTGATCTTCTCATTGAGGCCCGTGAAGTGCAAGGGGCTGGTGATATCGCGATTCGTAAAGTGCCTTGCCGAGTGAATACTATTAGCAAACCTAGTGATGATGTCGCCATCCTCAAACTCCAGTTACCAGCTGCTGAACGCTTTCAGTTCTTGGCGGGGCAATACCTAGAGTTTCTACTCAAGGATGGTCAGCGACGTGCTTACTCAATCGCAAACGCACCTGAGCAAGAAGGTCCGCTTGAATTACATATCCGCCATTTACCCGGCGGCTTATTTACTGACTTTGTTTTCGGCGCCGTGACTCCTGCCTTAAAAGAAAAAGATATCCTGCGTTTTGAAGGCCCCTTAGGGAGCTTCTTCTTAAGAGAAGAGTCTAAGAAACCCATTATCTTTGTTGCAGCTGGCACAGGTTTTGCTCCGATTAAGTCGATCATCGAACAAATGCAGGCCAAGAAAATACAGCGCTCAATTCAGCTCTACTGGGGAGGGCGTCGCCCAAACGATTTGTATTTAGATGATTTATGCAAATCTTGGGAAAAAGAAATACCCGACTTTAAATATATCCCTGTGATTTCCGATGCCTTAGCGGAAGATGCCTGGCAAGGTCGTACCGGCTTTGTCCATCAAGCTGTTATGCAAGACCATCCTGATATGAAGGGTTTCCAGGTATATGCCTGTGGCGCCCCCGTCATGGTGAATGCCGTCAGAAATGACTTCTCAGCCAAGTGCCAGCTACCGGAAGAGGAGTTCTTTGCTGACTCCTTTACCAGCGCAGCTGATTTAGCAACTGCATAAGTCCTGCACTATAAATTCCATTCAGTTAGATAATAGAAGCCTCATTCGACCTTATTGACCACTAAACCAGCATGAATAAGCCAGCTCAAGCTATCGATACTCACTCAGTGATGTTCATTACCCCGCGGCCAGAAGTAATCATGGCTGAAGGTAAGGGCTCATGGCTAACAGACAATAATGGCAAACGCTATTTAGACTTCTTACAAGGGTGGGCAGTCAACTGCTTGGGCCATAGTAATCCAGGAATGATTGAAGCACTCAATGTACAAGCGAAAAAGCTGATCAACCCAAGCCCAGCGTTCTATAACGAACCGATGATCGGCTTATCTAATTTACTAACTGCCAATAGCTGCTTTAACAAAGTCTTTTTTGCCAACAGCGGCGCCGAAGCTAATGAAGGCGCAATAAAATTAGCGCGCAAATGGGGCCAGCTTAATAAATCTGGTGCGTTTGAGATTATTACTTTTGACCATAGCTTTCATGGACGCACACTTGCTACTATGAGCGCCTCTGGCAAGCCAAACTGGGACACAATGTTTGCTCCACAAGTAGCAGGCTTTCCTAAAGCAGATTTGAATGATTTAGATTCTGTTAAGAAACTGGTGACAGATAAAACCGTTGCGGTCATGCTAGAGCCCGTTCAAGGCGAAGGTGGTGTGATTCCAACGACCCAAGAATTTATGCGCGAGCTACGCAAGTTCACTAAAGAAAATAATATTTTGCTGATTGCCGATGAAGTCCAGGCTGGCTGTGGCCGAACTGGGTCACTGTTTGCTTACCAAAACTATGGAATCGAACCAGACATCATGACCTTGGGTAAAGGTATTGGTGGAGGTGTCCCTCTGGCAGCCTTATTAGCAACCGATGCAGTAGCTTGCTTTGTGCCTGGCGATCAAGGTGGTACCTATAACGGCAACCCACTCATGACTGCTGTTGGTATCAGCGTGATTGAGCAGTTACTAGCGCCAGGGTTTTTAGACAGTGTTAAAGCCAAAGGTGAATTACTCAAATCTGAATTACTCAAACTAGCAACTGAGTTCAATCTTGAAGGCGAGCGCGGCGAGGGCCTATTGCGCGCACTCATGCTCGGCAAAGATATTGGCCCAAAACTGGTTGAGTTGGCGCGCGATCGCAATCCTGAAGGCTTGCTGATTAACTCCCCGAGACCAAACCTATTGCGCTTTATGCCAGCATTAAATGTGTCTGATGATGAAATTCGTCAGATGTGCAATGTGCTGCGTGAGCTACTCAAAGAAGTAGTTTAAATCTACATTCTTTTATTTTCCGGTTACTCACCCAAGTAGGCAGCTCGCACTCGTGAGTCCTCAAGCAGCTCTTTACCTGAGCCACTGAGGGTTATTAAACCGCTCTCCATGACATAAGCACGATCTGCCATCTGTAATGCTAAGCGTGCATTCTGCTCTACAAGCAAAATCGTCATTCCATTGGAAGATAAACTTCGAATCACATCAAAAATAGTTTCCACCATGATTGGTGAGAGACCCATTGAAGGCTCATCTAGGAGTAAAAGCTTAGGCTGAGCCATCATCGCCCTGCCCATAGCAACCATTTGCTGTTCGCCACCCGATAGCGTCCCTGCTAACTGAGATAGACGCTCTTTGAGTCTGGGAAAATATGAATACACCTCTTCAAGCTTACGCTCGATTTCTTTTGTATCTGACTTTAGGTAGGCGCCCATTTGGAGGTTTTCCAAAATAGTCATGCGCTTAAAGACGCCGCGCCCTTCGGGCACCATACCCAAGCCTAGGCGCACTAAGTCATAAGCTGGTAGTTTTTTAGTTGGCTGATTTGCAAAATCAATTTCGCCAGCAGAAGGGGTGAGCAAACCCGCAATCGCCTTTAGACTTGAACTCTTACCAGCACCATTTGCACCAATTAATGCAACGAGCTCGCTATGATTAACATGTAGATCAATTCCCTTGACGGCTTTAATGCCGCCATAAGAAACCTGAAGATCCTTGACTTTTAGCAGAGCGCTCATTAGGCAGGTCCCTGACCAAGATAAGCCCTAATTACTTCTGGGTGGACCCGCACATCCGCAGGTTTGCCTGCAGCGATTACTTTGCCGTAATCAAGCACCGTCAAACTATCGCAGATCCCCATTACCAAACTTACGTCATGCTCAATCAGCAAAATAGTTTTACCATCTGCGCGAATGCGTAATAGCAATTCACGAAGCTCTAATTTTTCGGTAGCATTCATACCAGCAGCGGGCTCATCCAGCGCCAAGAGTTTAGGCTCAGTAGCTAAGGCTCTAGCAATTTCAAGGCGACGCTGGTGACCATAAGAAAGATTACGCGCTTCCATCAGAGCAAAGTTACTCAGTCCAACATAAGCCAGCAGCTTGTGGGCTTTATCTCGTATTGCCTGCTCTTCACGTTTAGTCGATGGAAAGCGAAAGATCGCTCCTAATAATCCAGCCTTGGTACGGCAATGACATCCCACCATCACATTTTCAAGAACAGTCATTTCACCAAAGAGGCGAATGTTTTGAAATGTTCTTGCTAAACCAGATTTGGTCACTTCAGATACTGACTCTGGAAAATAGGGCTTACCATCAAATAAAAATATTCCAGAATCTGCAGCGTATAAACCAGTGATAACATTAAAGAAGGTTGTTTTACCTGCGCCATTAGGACCAATTAAGCCAACAATAGATCCTTCTGCAACTTGCAGGCCAACTGAGTCTAGTGCCTGTACACCGCCAAAGCACTTTGAAACATCCGTCACATCTAGCAATAGAGAAGTACTCATCTCCCGCCTCCACGCTTTTGCCAAATACCACCTGGACGATAGAGCATGATCAAAATCAATGCGAGGCCATAAATTAATTGGCGAATGATTTCTACGTCAATAATTACATGTCCAAACAGAAACTGTTGGACTGGCTGCGCAATGCCACGCAAGACCTCCGGAAACACTGCCAACAAAACTGCGCCTAATATCACCCCAGGAATATGGCCAATACCACCTAAAACCACCATAGCTAATACCACGATGGACTCCCATAAGGTAAATGACTCCGGAGAAACAAATCCTTGGAAGGCAGAAAACAGTACGCCTGCCATCCCAGCAAAGGAGGCGCCAATTGCAAAAGCAAGTAACTTCATATTGCGAGTATTGATACCCATGGCTTTTGCTGCAATCTCATCCTCACGAATCGCAATCCAAGCACGTCCAATACGTGAGTCTTGTAAATGCAAGCAAACAATAGCTACTGCAATTGCTAGCAATAAGAATAAATAGAAAACTAAATATAAAGCAGGGATTTGTACAAAGCCTAGATCCAATGATTTGGTGAAAGAAACGCCAAATAATTGGATCGGATCAATCCCAGAAATTCCCTTTGGACCATTAGTGAGGTTCAAAGGGCGATCTAGGTTATTCATAAAGATACGAATAATTTCACCAAAGCCCAAGGTAACAATTGCTAAATAATCACCGCGCAACTGTAGCGTCGGCAGGCCTAAGATGAGTCCGAATAAAGCAGCCAAAATAATTGAAAATACGGCAACCATCCAGGGAGAAAAATGCATCCCCTCCGGAAACGAGGCTGCAACTGATGCAAACTGTGTTGGTAAATGCGGGGAAGCTAACAAAGCAAAGCTGTAAGCACCCAAGGCATAAAAGGCGATGTAACCAAGATCCAAGAGACCTGCAAAGCCTACAACGACATTTAAACCAAGAGCCAGAACGATATACAGCAAAGCAAAGTCGAGCACACGCACCCAATAATTACCACCGCCTGCGCCAACCACCCAGGGCAAGAACACCAAAGCAACAACTCCTAGCCATAGGTATGCAGAGCGACTCAAGCGATTAGCAAAAAGACTCTTAAGCACGGTCAGAAACCTTCTCACCCAATAAGCCAGTAGGTCGCAATACCAACACCAAGATCAATACCAGGAATGCAAAGATATCTTGGTAATTAGAGCCAAAGACACCGCCAGTGAGTTCACCGATGTAGCCAGCACCCAAGGATTCGATTAATCCCAAGAGTAGTCCTCCCAACATGGCGCCCTGTAAATTGCCTATACCGCCAAGGACGGCTGCAGTAAATGCTTTGAGCCCAGGAATGAAGCCCATGTAGAAATGTACATTGCCATAGTTGCTCGCTATCATGACACCCGCTAAGCCAGCCAATGCACCACCTAACATAAAGGTGATTGAGATCACCCGATTGGGATTAACGCCCATGAGTGCAGCAATCTGAGTTTGCTCAGCAGTGGCACGCATTGCCCTACCAAGTTTTGTTTTTTCCACCAAGAACAACAGGCCAGCCATCACCAGCAAAGCCACGACGATGATCACAATTTCTTTACCAGTGATTGTGGCGCCGCTACCAAGCAAATCAATTGGAGTAGACGGCAACAATTGTGGATAAGTCATGGGATTGCGCGACCAAATCATCATGGCAATCGTTTGCAACAGAATTGACATACCAATAGCAGAGATCAGCGGAGCTAGACGAGGCGCATTACGTAGCGGACGATAAGCAATACGCTCAATCCAATAACTTAAACCTGCGCAGACCGCCATAGTTACCGGTAATACAATCAGGAGTGTCAGCCAGCCTGGTAAGTCACTAGTCAGATTTAGGATTAAACGCAATAGTGATAGCGACACCATAGCGCCAATCATGAGCACTTCACCATGCGCAAAATTAATGATACCCAGAACACCATAAACCATGGTGTAACCCAAGGCGATCAAGGCATAGATGCTACCAAGCACTAGGCCATTAATGATCTGCTGAAGAAGGATATCCATTTGAGCGGGGGATTTATAGAGACTTAATAAAAAAATGGCACCGCAGTAGCGGCGCCATTCCTTATTGAGGTCTCATTACATCTTAATGACATCAAGTACTGTTTTCTTTTTATCTTTGAAGTCATATAAGGTAATCACGCCTTCTTTCATATCGCCTTTGTTATCAAAAGCAATATTACCAACTAAGCCTTGCATTTTTGTATCTGGCATTGCGGCCAAGATTTTTGCAGGGTCAGTTGAGTTAGAACGTTTCATTGAATCCACCAAAACGTAAACTGCATCGTAAGTGAATGGTGCATAAATTTGTACGTCAGAATTAAACCGCTCTTTGTAACGCTTCTGGAAATCAGCGCCCTGAGCCATCTTTGACAATGCCATGCCAGCTTCAGAGCAAGTAACATTGACCACAGCCTCACCAGCTAATTCTGCAAGCTTCTCAGTACACATGCCATCACCACCAACTACCTTAGCCTTAATACCAAGCTCAGCAGCTTGCTTAGTCAATGGACCACCAGTAGCATCCATACCGCCATACATAATGACATCTGGCTTGCTACCTTTAATCTTAGTCAAGATAGCCTTAAAGTCGGTAGCCTTGTTATTGCTTGCCTCACGAGTAACAACCTTCATGCCAGCAGCTTTCACTGTCTTCTCAAACTCATCAGCCAAACCTTTGCCGTACTGGGTAGAGTCATCAATAATTGCAACGGTTTTTGCCTTCAAAGTATCGACCACGTAATTCGCTAATGCTGGACCTTGCTGTGCATCAGTCGCTACTAGGCGATAAGTCGTTTTAAAGCCTTGCTTGGTGAAGTCAGGATTAGTTGCAGATGGAGAAACTTGGGTAATGCCTGCATCGCTATAAATACGCGAAGCTGGAATACTCGTTCCAGAGTTAAGGTGTCCAACTACGCCCACTACTTTGGCATCAACTAATTTTTGAGCCACTTGTGTTGCAGTTTTCGGATCTTCAGCGTCATCTTCAGGAACCAAGGTCAGAACTACTTTTTTCCCATCAATGGTTAAGCCTGATTTGTTGATCTCCTCCAGCGCAAGACGAGCGCCATTTTCATTATCTTTACCCAAATGAGCAATCGGTCCAGTTAAAGGGGCAACATGACCAATTTTTACCTCCATTGCATCCCCTGGAGCTCCGGCAGACTTATCGCCACCTTTACCGCATGCAGCCAATAATAGGGCTGAGGCTGCCAAAGCTATGGCGGTTCTTGTAAATGTAATATGTGATTGCTTCATGTGCAGCTCCTCTGTTGTGAATTGATACATCAATAACTTAATCAACCAAATTTTTAGGCAAAGAAAAAGTAACGTCCTCAACTACGCCATCTAATGGGCGAACGCTTCTCGGGCCAAATTCTTGAATTCGGCTCACAATTGACTGAGCTAAGCTCTCGGGGGCTGATGCACCCGCAGTTAAGCCTACGCGTTTTTTTCCAGCAAACCATTCTGGCTTGAGTTGCTCTGGCGCATCCACCATGTAGGAGGGTACACCAAGCTTTTCAGAGAGTTCATGCAGACGATTAGAGTTTGAGCTTGTCGCACTTCCCACCACAATCACCACCTCAACTTGAGGCGCCATAAATTTCACAGCATCTTGACGATTCTGAGTGGCATAACAAATATCTTGTTTACGAGGCTGAACAATATTGGGAAACTTTTTAGCTAATGCTTCGACAATTTCCTTTGTTTCATCAACTGAAAGTGTTGTCTGGGTAACAAATGCAATCTTCTGGTCAACCGGAAACGGCAAAGAATCCACATCGCCAACTTTTTCGATTAAGAAAACGCCTTCTTTTACCTGCCCCATAGTGCCTTCAACCTCGGGGTGCCCTGCATGACCAATCATCAATACGGTAAAGCCCTCTTTGCACATTTTGACAACTTCAAGATGAACCTTAGTTACCAAAGGGCAAGTTGCGTCATACACCTGCAGACCTCGTGCTTGGGCATCTTTGCGGACTTCCTGAGAAACCCCATGCGCACTAAAAACTACGATACCGCCCTTGGGGACCTCATGCAATTCCTCTACAAATACCGCACCCTTGTCACGCAATTCATTGACTACATACGCATTATGAACAATCTCATGTCGAACATAAATCGGCGCACCAAAGCGAATGAGTGCCTCGTTAACGATATTAATCGCACGATCTACACCCGCGCAAAAACCACGCGGTTGAGCCATCAAAATTTCTGGATTATCAGAGTTGCTCATGTTTTAAAGGATCGCCACAATTTGTGCTTCAAACGTTACTGGTCTACCAGCAAGCGGATGGTTGAAGTCAAACCATGCGCCCTCTTCATTAATCGATTGCAATACCCCTGCATATTGAGCGCCACCCGGTGCATTGAACTCGATCACATCACCCGGATTAAATTCTGCATCATCATCGCGACCTTCTTTGAGCGCCTTCAAAGAAACCCATTGCACCAAATCATCTTTGCGCTCGCCAAAACTTTCTTCAGGTGCAAGTAACGCACTTTTTTTCTCACCAACCCCCAAGCCCAACAAGACATTTTCAAAACAAGGAGCAAATTGTCCAGAGCCCATCAAAACCGTCGCAGGACGATCGATAAAAGTATTGATGTAATCCTCCCCACTGGGCAAAGTGAGCCGATAGTTCAGGGTCAGGTAGGAATTCGGCAAAACAGTAAGCTTAGTCATAAGGTGATTGTATCTAGGCCAGCGCTCGCTGTGCACTCCCCAATTACCGAGTGGCCAAAAAATGAACAGCCCAGAGAAAAGCTTCGTCTAAATGGCGCTGCAGCGCTTTCTGATGCAGAGCTACTCGCCATCTTTTTGCGAGTTGGGGTAAAAGGCAAAAGTGCTGTTGCCTTAGCCAAAGACCTACTGCACCACTTTGGAAGCTTGCCACGACTCCTAGCCAGCACTCCCGAGGAAATAACGCGCATTCAGGGCATGGGGCTATCGAAATGGTCTCAAATACAAGCGGCTTATGAGCTTGTTAAACGCAGTCTAGAGGATGGTCTTAGCCAAGACCCCATCTTTTCTTCACCTAACCACGTCAGGGAGTTCCTGCAGGCCAAAATTGGCCGACTTCCCCATGAGGTCTTTCTATGCCTCTACCTGGACTCCCGCCTTCATCTGATTGAATGCGATGAGCTTTTTAGAGGCTCAATTACCCAAACAGCGATCTACCCCCGAGAAATCCTTAAAGAGGCTCTGGCTAAAAATGCCAGTGCTCTGATCGTGGCGCACAACCACCCCAGCGGCAATCCATTACCCAGCGAGGCAGATCAAGAGCTGACTAAAGTGCTCGCAACTGCCTTGCAACTCATAGATATTCAACTACTAGACCACTGCATTGTGAGCGGCACCGGTTTTTTCTCTTTTTCAGACTCCGGGCTTATGAATATTGGCATTAAATGATAGTAAATACTAACTTATTTCCCTTTATTACCCCCAAACACAAACTTTATAAACAATTCACACCCAATAAAGTCATTAAGGGCTAGCCGAAAATAGGCTGGGACTGATACAATCTCCTTTTTTCGCAATTAATGGAGTTATGTCATGGCAAAAGTTTGCCAAGTCACTGGGAAGAAGCCGATGGTTGGCAACAACGTATCCCATGCAAACAATAAAACGAAGCGTCGCTTTTTGCCAAATTTGCAAAATCGCCGTTTCTGGGTTGAATCTGAAAACCGTTGGATTAGCTTGCGCTTAACCAATGCTGGTTTGCGCGTCATCGACAAGAACGGTATCGATGCCGTGTTGTCTGACCTGCGTGCACGTGGCGAAATTTAAGGAGCGCACAAATGGCTAAGGGCGGCAGAGAAAAAATCAAATTAGAGTCATCAGCAGGTACTGGTCACTTCTACACAACATCAAAAAACAAGCGTACAAAGCCTGAGAAAATGGAGATCATGAAGTTTGATCCAACCATTCGCAAGCACGTCGCTTACAAAGAAACAAAGCTGAAGTAATCTTTACTATTAGCAAATAAAAAACCCGCTGGGATAGCGGGTTTTTTATTGCCCAGAATTTCTTGAGCTGGGTATAACTCTTTTTTTGTGCATTATGCGTAACGGCGCAATCTCAAAGAGAACTCGCGCAGACTACTTAAACCGCTCTCTTCAGCGCGTTGACACCACGTATGCAACTGAGAAAGTAATTGCTCCTTGGTAGCGCTAGAGCGCCCCCAAATCGCTTGCAAATCACGGCGCATCTCTATCATTTTGCGTAACTGCGCATTGCTCGCAATAAGTTCCTCAAGTTTTGCTTTTTCATGATCAGTTAATCGAGATTCATCCTTAACTAACCAAGAGCGGGCATCACTTAAGTGTGTAGCTAACACTTGCATATGCTGCACCTCATTACTGAAGAAGCTACGCAATGTCTTACTATAGCGAGCCATGATTTCATAACGGTTCGCAATAATGGCTTCAAGCGTATTTTGATCAGCAGGACGCAAATCACTAAGTACAGGCTTAGGTGGAGTCTTCTTCACTGTGGCCAAGCCAACTGCGCTCATGATTTGAATATACATCCAACCAATATCAAACTCGTACCACTTATTAGATAACTTCGCGCTTGTAGCAAAGGTGTGGTGATTATTATGCAACTCTTCGCCGCCAATCAAAATACCCCAAGGCACGATATTTTTAGATGCGTCTTCGCAATCGAAATTACGATAGCCCCAAAAGTGACCGATACCATTAATTACTCCAGCAGCAGTAATCGGAATCCACAGCATTTGTACTGCCCAAACAGTGAGTCCAATTGCGCCAAACAAAAATACATCGACGATGAGCATGATGGCAACACCCTGCCAAGAGAACCTGGAATAGATGTTGTGCTCGACCCAATCATCGGGAGTGCCATGACCAAATTTAACCAAGGTCTCTTGATTGGCGGCCTCTTTTTTATAAAGTTCAGCGCCACGAGAGAGAACAGTATTAATACCTAAAACTTGCGGGCTATGCGGATCATCCACTGTTTCACATTTGGCATGATGCTTACGATGAATGGCAGCCCACTCTTTGGTAACCATACCTGTTGTTAGCCAAAGCCAAAAACGGAAAAAGTGCGAAATAATTGGATGCAAATCTAAAGCACGATGCGCCTGACAGCGGTGCAAGAAAATCGTGACTGCAGCAATTGTGATGTGAGTGGCAATTAGAGTGAAAGCAACTATCTTCCACAAAGACCAATCCAAGTATCCATTGGCAAGCCAGTGAAGGAATAAATCAAAATCTGAAGCTGTATTCAAAGGGGAATCCCTAAAGAGGTCTAAAACATTATTTTAGTTCTTTAGGGGCCTTCTTGTTTTTGACCTTAATCTCTTTTTGCTCGTCTTTTTGTGATGCGGTAATTGGGTTAGCAACTTTCTTTTGGAACACAGCCCCAAAGAACCCGTCCGTTCCATGAATATGTGGCCATAACTGCCACCATGGGTTGTCTGGGCTGCAGCCAATCGGTAATTTATCCTTTGGAAACAAAGGTTTAAGAACTTCAGATGCTGGAATAGATTGAAATTCTGGATGTTTTGCCAGAAAATCCTCCGCAATTGCCTGATTCTCTTGGGGCAAAAGGCTGCAGGTGGCATATACCAAGCGTCCGCCTGGTTTCAATAAGCGAGCTGCAGAGGCGAGAATATTGATTTGCTTCTGGTTAAGCTCTAAAACTCCCTCAGGGGTTTGACGCCACTTGAGGTCAGGGTTGCGTCGTAAGGTACCCATGCCACTACAAGGGGCATCAACCAAGACACGATCAATCTTGCCAGCTAAGCGCTTGATCTTGGTGTCATTCTCACTATCAATCCACACAGGATGGACGTTTGAAAGTCCACTACGAGCTTGCCTTGGCTTCAAATTAGCTAAACGGCGCTCTGATGTATCTAAGGCATATAAACGTCCTGTAGAGCGCATGAGCGCTCCAATTGCCAGAGTCTTTCCGCCAGCACCAGCACAGAAATCGACCACCATCTCACCGCGCTTAGGAGCGAGCAAATAAGCTAAGAGCTGGCTACCCTCATCTTGCACTTCAAACATGCCTGCTTTAAAGCCGGCAGTATTTTGTAAAGCAGGTTTACCCATAATGCGCACGCCATCAGGAGCGTATGGAGTTGGGATTGCTTGATAGCGACCGCCCAGTGCATTCATCTGCACGAGCAATTCTTCGCGATTGGTTTTCATAGTATTCGCACGCAAATCTAAAAGTGCTGGATGCATTAAAGATTTAGCCAGCTCTTCACGAGCTTCTTCGCCGGGATATTTACCAAATGCATCCCATAACCACTCGGGCAAATTGTTGCGTACTAGAGGATTTAAAGCAGCCGGATCTACTGTTGCAAAACGTTGCAACCACTCATATTCACCGGGCTTGAGCACATGGGCTAAATCTGCAATCGCACTCTCCGCACGGTTTGCAGAACCCAATCCACCTTCAGACAGAGCCGACAGCAAACCCAATAGGGCTAAGCGTCTAGCCTGAGAGCCTTCACCACTAGAGGCAAATTGTGAGAACTCATTTTTACGACGCAAAATAGCGAAGGCGCTCTCAGCAATTAAAGCGCGATCACGATTTCCGAGCTGCTTCTCTTCTCTGAAATAACGACTCACTACGCGATCGGCCGGCTGTTCAAAACTGAGTAACTCAGGAAGTAAGCGCTCTAAATGAATTGCATGCTGCGGCAATGCTTTTGCATTAGAAAAATTCTTTTGGCCTTCAGGCGCGATTAAATTGCCGCTCGCATTTCTGCGCTCGGGACGACGCAGTGGATCTTTTGATTTGGCTGCGTAACTTTTATGGGGGGCTAGTCTGCTGCCAGATCTACGGGGTGGACGTTCTGCACTCATAATTTAAAAAATTGCGACTCTGGGGGATGTAACTTCACTTGATTACCTTCTATTCGCAATCGTCCATCAAGGAACCATTTTACGGCCCGTGGGTAAATTTGATGCTCAGCAGCCAAAACACGTGCTGCTAAGGTGTCGGCATCATCGCCTTGCAGCACCGGAACTGAAGCTTGACAAATAATGGGCCCCTCATCAACGCCCTCATTCACGAAATGAACGGTAGCACCATGTTCTTTCACCCCCGCCTCCAAAGCCCGCTCATGGGTATGTAAACCCGGGAAAGCAGGCAATAAGGCTGGATGAATATTGATCAATCGACCCTCAAAATGACGAATAAATCCTGGGGTCAAAATTCTCATAAAGCCTGCAAGGACCACTAAATCAGCACCTAAAGCATCAATCTGTTGAATTAAAGCAGTATCAAAGGACTCTCGAGTAGCGTGCTCTTTATGCTCAATAGCAAAGGCAGGAATGCCCTGTGAGCGAGCAAAATCAAGGCCTTTAGCCGCCGAGTGATTCGCTATAACCCCAGCAAAAGTGACTGGCCATTGCTCTTTTTGGGCCGTTTTGACGATGGCTTCGAAATTAGATCCGCGGCCGGAGATTAAGGTGACGATAGAGGGCATGCCCACAATATAATTGATGGCTACCCTGAAAGCGATTTTGTGAACGTATTCCGTGGCCCCATCCACTTTTCTGCAGGACCAGCTTGTGCCTTAACCATCGGCAATTTCGATGGCGTGCACAGGGGTCATCGCGCCCTGCTCAAAGAGCTCGTGGATGGCGCCAAAGAGCGAGGCCTTAATAGTTGCGTGATGACCTTTGAGCCCCATCCCAAAGAATTCTTCTCCCCTGAACAAGCGCCGCCCCGCATTCTGAATCTGCGTGATAAATTAGCTGCCCTTGCTGAAATCGGAATTGATCGCGTTGTCGTAGAGCACTTCAACTCTGCTTTTGCCAAACTCTCTCCCGAAGAATTTGTCTCTGAAATTATTGTCAAAAGATTGAATGCCAAATGGATTTTGATTGGCGATGATTTTTGCTATGGTGCAAAACGTGCTGGTAATTTTGCAAGCTTGAAAGCGGCTGGTGAAAAATATGGCTTTGAGGTTTCGAGCATTCAAACGATTCAAGAAAATGGTGCACGAATTTCTAGCTCTGCACTGCGTGCTGCACTTGCGAGCGGTGACATGCAACAAGCTGAAAAATTATTAGGTCGTCCGTACGGAATTTCTGGTCATGTGATTCATGGTCAAAAACTGGGACGGCAACTTGGCTTTCCGACTTTGAACTTGGCGGTAGCCAATCATCTTCATCATCGCAAACCCGCTAGCACTGGCATCTTCACTGCGCAAGTGCTCGGCTTGTCCGACAAACCCCTTCCAGCTGTAGCCAGTCTGGGTGTTAGGCCAACAGTAGAGGATGAAGGTAGAGTATTACTCGAGACCCATATTTTTGATTACAACTCAGATGTTTACGGAAAAATTGTTACCGTAGAACTATTAGAAAAAATTCGTGACGAGGCAAAGTACTCAGACCTCGAAACCCTCACAAAAGCGATTGCATCTGATGCAGCGCATGCCAGAAATTATTTCCAGAAAAAAAATTATGTCTGAAAAAGAAAACTCTTATCCCGTCAATCTGCTAGACACCTCCTTTCCAATGCGAGGAGATCTAGCCAAGCGTGAACCACAGTGGGTGGCTAATTGGCAAAAGAATAAGCTCTACGAAAAAATCCGAGCAGCCCATGCCAATCAGCCAAAGTTTATTCTGCATGACGGCCCTCCATATGCCAACGGTGATATTCATATTGGGCATGCTGTCAACAAGATTCTGAAAGACATGATTGTCAAGTCTCGCTGGCTCATGGGCTTTGACTCTGTGTATGTACCTGGTTGGGATTGCCATGGTATGCCAATTGAAATTCAGATTGAAAAAGAGTTTGGCAAAAACCTGCCAACTGCTGAAGTGCAATCTAAAGCACGTGCTTATGCTCATATTCAAGTGGAGAAGCAAAAGAAAGACTTTGAGCGCTTAGGCGTCCTAGGTGATTGGAATAACCCATACCTCACCATGAACTTTCGTAACGAGGCCGATGAAATCCGCGCTCTCGGCAAGATCTGGGAAAAGGGTTATGTCTTCCGCGGACTAAAACCAGTGAACTGGTGTTTTGATTGCGGCTCCGCTCTCGCTGAAGCTGAAGTGGAATACCAAGATAAAACTGATCCTACTGTAGACGTCGGTTTTGCATTTGATGATGTACAGCGTCCACAGTTAGCAAAAGCATTTGGCCTTGCTGAGTTACCAAATAAACCAGGGCAGATTGTTATCTGGACAACAACGCCTTGGACTATTCCTGCTAACCAGGCGATGAACGTTCATCCAGAACTTACTTATGCTTTGGTAGATGTTGGTGATAAGCTATTAATCCTCGCTAAGGATCGCGTAGAGACTTGTCTACAGGACTATGGCCTTGAAGGCAAAGTAATCGCCACTTGCGCCGGCAGCCAGCTGGCTAATATTTCTTTTTGGCATCCGCTTGCATCTTTGCACGAAGGCTATAAGCGTCTCTCGCCAATTTATCCAGCTGAGTACGTTACTTTGGATACCGGCACTGGTGTTGTTCACTCCGCCCCTGCTTATGGCGAGGAAGACTTTAAATCCTGCAAAGCCAACAAGCTTGCTGATAAAGATATTCTCAACCCGGTGATGGGCAATGGTGTGTATGCCTCTTGGTTACCGCTATTCGCAAATGAATATATCTGGAAAGCCAATCCCAAGATTGTAGAAGCAATCCGTGAGGCAGGTAGCCTACTGCGCGATAAAACGTATACCCACTCATACATGCATTGCTGGCGCCATAAGTCACCCATCATTTACCGTGCTACTTCACAGTGGTTTGCCAGCATGGACAAGAAGCCATCTGATGGTAAAGCCAGTTTGCGTGAAACTGCATTAGCGGGCATTGAAAGCACTGAGTTCTTCCCCGCCTGGGGCAAGCAACGCCTGAACAGCATGATTGCCAATCGTCCCGATTGGACTTTGTCACGTCAGCGCCAATGGGGAGTACCAATGGCGTTCTTTGTGCACAAAGAAAGTGGAGAGCCACATCCACGCACCGTTGAACTACTCGAAGAAATCGCTAAGCGCGTTGAAAAAGAAGGTATTGAAGCTTGGCAAAGATTAGAAGTTGCTGAACTGCTTGGTGAAGAGGCTGCGCAATACGAAAAGAACCGTGACACCTTGGATGTTTGGTTTGACTCCGGCACAACCCATTGGCATGTCATTCGCGGCTCACACCGTGATGAATTACTCACTCCTAAGGCCGAGACACCTAACGGTCGCTTGGCAGATTTATACCTCGAGGGATCAGATCAACATCGTGGTTGGTTCCACTCTTCATTACTCACTGGTGCGATGCTCGATGGCAAACCGCCCTACAAAGCCCTATTGACTCACGGCTTTACTGTTGATGGCCAAGGCCGCAAGATGAGCAAGTCTGTTGGTAATGTGATTGCTCCGCAACAAGTTGCAGATAAACTCGGTGCTGAGATTATTCGCCTATGGGTTGCCTCAACCGACTATTCAGGTGAGATGACCATTTCCGATGAAATTCTGAAACGGGTTACCGAAAGCTATCGCCGGATTCGCAACACCTTGCGCTTCTTGCTTGCCAATCTCTCTGATTTTGATCCTAGCAAACACACTATGCCAGCTGATCAATGGCTTGAGATTGATCGCTATGCAGTTGCCCTGGCAAATCAATTACAAAACGATGTTGAGGCGCACTACAAGGCATATGAGTTCCAGCCTGCAGTCGCTCGTATGCTGACTTTCTGCTCTGAAGATTTAGGCGGCTTCTATTTGGATATTCTCAAGGATCGCCTTTATACGAGTGCACCTGATTCTCCTGATCGCCGTGCAGCACAGAATGCCTTATTTCATATCACTCGCAATCTATTAAAGTGGCTAGCGCCTTTCCTCTCTTTCACTGCGGAAGAGGGGTGGAAAGATTTTCCACATGGTTCAAGTAGTAAGCCTGCTGAATCTATCTTCATGGAAGAGTTTGGCAAATTCCCGCAAATTGATCATGCCGATGAGCTGCTTGCAAAGTGGGAGCGCATTCGCGAGATTCGCTCTGAAGTAACCAAGGGTATTGAAGTGGAACGTGAGGTAGGTAATGTAGGCTCTTCATTACAAGCAGAGCTCACTATCAAAGTGAGTGATGTGGACTTTGCTATCCTACATTCACTTGACGATGATTTACGCTTTGTCACTATTACTTCTAGCGCAAATATTGAACTGAGTAATGAAGGGTTGGAAGTCTTGGTTCGCGGTAGTCAATACAAAAAATGTGGCCGCTGCTGGCATCACACCAAAGATGTCGGCAGCAATACTGAGCACCCCGAACTCTGTAGTCGCTGTATTAGCAACTTATTTGGTGATGGTGATCATCGCCACTTTGCCTAAGAATCACCCATATGAAAAGCCTTGCCTTGCTTCGTTATCTCGCAATTGCAACCATCGTACTTTTGCTAGATCAACTCAGTAAATGGTCGGCACTTAGTAATTTACAGATGGGCGTGCCTGAGCAGGTGATACCATCTTTGAACTGGTTGCTATTGTTTAATCCTGGCGCAGCATTTTCATTTTTAGCACAAGGCTTAGGATGGCAGCGCTGGTTCTTCACCATCCTCGGCTTAGCAGCATCTATTTATATTATTTGGCTCCTATATAAAAGCCAAAGCGACAAACTACTCTGTATTGCTCTTAGCCTGATTTTAGGTGGTGCACTAGGGAATGTCTTGGATCGCATCATGTATGGTGCAGTTGTCGACTTTATTGATGTGTATTACGGCAACTGGCACTGGCCAGCATTCAATCTTGCTGATAGCGCTATTTGTATCGGGGCCGCCCTCATCATTTGGGGTGAATTAAGCAAGTCATTTGGCAAATCTGCCCAATCCCATTAAGCTGGCGCCATGCAATCACTGTTAAATAAGAAGATCGTTCTCGGTATTTCTGGTGGTATTGCCGCCTATAAAGCTCCTGAGCTTGCACGCCAACTCATGCAAGAAGGCGCATCAGTACAAGTAGTAATGACTGAAGCTGCCCAGCAATTTGTGACACCAGTCACCATGCAGGCACTTACTGGCAATCCAGTCTATTTAAGCCAATGGGACAGCACTATTCCAAATAATATGGCGCATATTGAGTTGTCTCGCTCAGCCGATGCTATCTTGATAGCACCAGCAAGTGCCGATCTTATGGCTAAGCTTTCTTTGGGCTTGGCAGACGATCTATTAACCACTCTTTGCCTCGCAAGAGATTGCCCTCTCCTGTTAACCCCAGCAATGAACAAGCAAATGTGGGAGCATGACGCGACCCAGAGAAGCGTGAAAAGACTTGCCGATGATGGCGTTACTCTTCTTGGTCCCGCTAGTGGTTTCCAAGCTTGTGGTGAGGTTGGTATGGGCCGAATGCTCGAGCCCTTTGAGATTACCGAACAAGTAATTGCCTTCTTTCAGAAAAAAACATTAGCCGGCAAAAAAGTCTTAATTACTGCGGGGCCCACATTTGAAGCTATTGATCCTGTGCGTGGCATTACCAATCATAGCTCTGGCAAGATGGGTTTTGCGATCGCAAGAGCTGCTGTTGAGGCAGGCGCCCAAGTACATTTAATTGCAGGGCCATGCGATCTTGCAACACCGCTTGAGGCTACCGGGCTAGTGATGCGCACTAACGTAGTCAGCGCCAAAGAAATGCATGCAGCTACATTGGATGCAACTGACTGCGACATCTTCTTTGCTGTAGCAGCCGTTGCCGACTGGGGTATTACGAAACCCGCTAAAGAGAAAATGAAACGCCAGGGCAATCAAGGACCAAATCTAGAATTTATTGCTAATCCAGACATTCTTCTTGACGTAGCTAAGGCAGTGAAAATCAAAAGCGGCAAACCTTATCCCTACTGTGTTGGCTTTGCAGCTGAATCTACCGATCTAGAAAAGCACGCAGAAGAAAAGCGCAAACGCAAAGGTATTCCGATGATTGTGGGTAATATCGGTCCCGATACCTTTGGTAGCGAGCTCAATCAATTAATCGTCATAGATGAGAATAGCAGTAAAAAAATAGCAAAAGCTGAAAAGCTTCAACTTGCACGACAACTCATTACACTAGTTGCCAAGAAAATTTAGTTTTATCTTTTTTATTTATCTTCCCAGCTTTAGGAAATTCCATGCAATCACTCCAAGTCAAAATTCTCGATGAACGTATGCGCGATCAGCTACCAACTTATGGTACTCCCGGAAGCGCGGGCCTAGATCTGCGTGCTTGTATTGATGAAGCCATTGAAATTGCCTCCGGTCAAACTGTATTAGTGCCAACAGGGCTGGCCATCTATGTTGAAGATCCACGCTATGCCGCATTTATTCTGCCGCGCTCTGGCTTGGGTCATAAACACGGGATTGTTTTGGGTAACTTAGTCGGCTTAATTGATTCTGACTACCAGGGTCAGTTAATGGTGAGCACCTGGAACCGTGGGTCTACTGCATTCAAACTAGAGCCCATGGAGCGTCTCGCACAATTAGTAGTCATGCCTGTTCTGCAAGTAGAACTCAAAGTAGTTGAGGAGTTTACCGAGAGCAGCCGCGGGGCCGGTGGTTTTGGTAGTACTGGAAGAGCTTAAGCTAAGTATCGCTAAAGCCCATAAAAGGTTAAACAAAAAGCCACCCAAGGGTGGCTTTTTGTTTAACTGTTTATTACTAAATTACGGTAATCCTCACTTACGAATGTGCGCTTTGCGAGCAGCATCTTGTGACATGCCTGCACCAGCGCCATCACGCGACTCTTTTTCAGCAGTAATTTCTTTGCGGCGCTCTTTGCAAGAACCAGCAATCTCTTGCAAAGCTTTGCGAGCACGAGCTGCAGAAGCCTTAATACCTTTACCCTGAAACTTTTCATTCTCAGCTTTATAAGTTTCAAAAGCTTCTAGCAATTTATCGTGATGTGACATAACTTCCTTTTTGTCTTTATTTAAATGAATAGGTTCATTAGATTTCTTCGGCTGGAGCTATATCTGCTTTCGCACGCTTACCTGGTAATACTGGGGCCTCAAAATTCAGCAGTACTTTACCATCAGCATCGATGTCGACATCCACATGACCACCTTGAGCTAGCTTACCAAACAATAGTTCATCTGCAAGCGCCTTACGTACAGTGTCTTGAATAATACGCTGCATTGGGCGAGCGCCCATCAATGGATCAAAACCATGCTTGGCTAAGTGTGCACGTAATGCGGAGCTAAAGGTAGCGTCCACTTTCTTCTCGTGAAGTTGCTCTTCTAGTTGCATTAAGAACTTATCAACAACCCGCATGATGATAGATTCATCGAGCGCCTTGAAGGAGACGATGGCATCCAAGCGGTTGCGGAACTCAGGCGTGAAGAACTTCTTGATATCCGCCATCTCATCGCCAGACTCACGTGCATTGGTAAAGCCAATGGTCGATTTTTGCATCGCCTCAGCACCAGCATTGGTAGTCATAATAATGATCACGTTACGGAAATCCGTCTTACGACCATTGTTATCGGTCAAAGTACCATGATCCATTACCTGCAAGAGAATATTGAAAATATCTGGATGAGCTTTTTCAATTTCATCAAGCAAGAGTACGCAATGCGGCTTCTTATTCACAGCTTCGGTTAATAAGCCGCCTTGATCAAAGCCAACATAGCCCGGAGGCGCACCAATTAAACGGCTGACAGCGTGGCGCTCCATGTACTCAGACATATCAAAACGCAAGAGTTCAATACCAAGGATGTAAGCAAGCTGCTTAGCAACCTCAGTCTTACCAACACCTGTGGGACCAGAAAATAGGAATGAGCCAATCGGTCTATCAATCTTGCCAAGGCCCGCACGCGTCATCTTAATGGCGCTAGCTAAGGACTCTACTGCAGGATCCTGACCAAATACGACGCTCTTAATATCGCGATCTAAAGTTTGCAACTTACTACGGTCATCGACGGTAACTGATTGTGGCGGTATGCGCGCAATCTTTGCCACGATCTCTTCAATTTCAGGACGACCAATCGTTTTCTTTTGCTTAGACTTCGGCAAAATACGTTGTGCAGCGCCAGCTTCGTCGATCACGTCAATCGCCTTATCAGGTAAATGACGATCATTGATATAGCGAGCTGAAAGCTCTGCGGCTGCTACCAAAGCCCCAGCAGCATACTTCACGCTATGGTGCTCCTCGAAGCGAGATTTCAAACCACGCAGAATTTGCACAGTTTGATCTACCGTGGGCTCAACAACATCAACCTTCTGGAAGCGACGTGACAATGCCGCATCTTTCTCAAAAATGCCGCGATACTCTGTAAAGGTAGTTGCACCGATACATTTGAGCTGACCATTCGATAATGCTGGCTTCAGTAAATTGCTAGCATCTAAAGTTCCGCCAGAAGCAGCGCCAGCACCAATCAGCGTATGAATCTCATCAATGAATAAAACACCATGCGCGTGATCTTTTAATGATTTGAGAACGCTCTTCAAACGTTGCTCAAAATCACCGCGGTATTTAGTACCGGCTAGTAACGCTCCCATATCCAAAGAGTAAACAGTGGCATTAGCCAAGATATCTGGCACATCGCCTTTAACAATTCTCCAGGCTAAGCCCTCAGCAATCGCTGTTTTACCAACGCCAGCCTCACCAACTAATAGTGGATTGTTCTTACGGCGACGGCATAGCACCTGAATAACGCGCTCAACCTCGCCCTCGCGGCCAATTAATGGGTCAATCTTGCCCTGGCGAGCCATGACATTGAGATTCTGGGTGTACTGCTCAAGAGGGCTTTCTTTACCAGATGAGGCAGATTCCTCAGCCTCCTGCGTAGGTTCAGCAGGCTTTACTTGCTCAGACTGATCTTTACGAACACCATGACTGATGAAGTTCACAACGTCTAGGCGTGTAACACCTTGCTGTTGCAAAAAATAAACCGCATGCGAATCTTTTTCACCAAATATAGCAACCAATACATTTGCACCAGTTACTTCTTTCTTACCATTTGACGTCGATTGCACATGCATGATGGCACGCTGAATAACACGCTGAAATCCTAAGGTAGGCTGTGTGTCAACCTCATCGTTACCAGGCACCACAGGCGTGTTGTCATTGATAAAGTTTTTAAGCTGAGCGCGCAGTTCTGCAATATTGACCGCGCAAGCCTTTAAAACTTCTACCGCAGTAGCGTTATCCAGCAAGGCCGCGAGCAAATGCTCGACCGTGATGAACTCGTGTCGCGATGCCCTTGCGTCAACAAACGCCATGTGCAAACTCACTTCTAATTCTTGGGCAATCATGCTTCCTCCATAGTGCACTGTAGTGGGTGACCCGCTTCACGGGAAAGTTCGATAACTTGATGCACTTTCGTAGCAGCGACATCGCGAGTGAATATCCCGCAAACGCCTTTGCCAACTAAATGTACCTGCAACATGATGCGTGTAGCTGTTTCATGATCTTTATTAAAATACTCCTGAATGACCATCACCACAAATTCCATTGGCGTGTAATCATCATTCAATAGTAAAACTTTATACATCGAAGGCGCCTTTACTTGCTCGACCTGTTTTTCGAGAAGAATGGTGTCCTCAATATAAGGATTGCTGGGGTTGCCAGTAGTAGGATTCTTTGGTGCGCGACTCATGAGAAACATTCTAAACACAGATATCTAAACTCTAATTTACTAGGATCATGTTGCGAAAACCACGCAAAAACCCCCTTTAAACCTATATTGGGGCATTTTTCGATAAAAAAAGGGGCATTTAGAAGGGGGTAGGGACATATAACTCCTTGACACCCCTCCAAAAAGGGCAAACAATCAGGGGGTAGGCTTCAAGAGAGGTTCTATTTAGGCGTGTTGTGGATTGAGACTGATTAAAAAGTATTTACCCTCATCACGGTTGTTTTAAGTTTATGTAATGGAGTTCGCATGGCGACCGGAATTGTTAAGTGGTTCAATGATGCAAAAGGTTTTGGCTTTATCAAA
>Ga0214207_1000021_pt1 | contig 50542 bp, 51 predicted proteins | sample TroBogEpilimnion_6_FD_153045 | JGI IMG/M metagenome (GOLD analysis project Ga0214207, IMG submission 153045) | Freshwater microbial communities from Trout Bog Lake, WI - 13JUL2009 epilimnion | ecosystem: Environmental > Aquatic > Freshwater > Lake > Epilimnion/Euphotic zone | place: Trout Bog... | reverse complement strand
CATTTCTCACCTGCGCTCCATGACCAAGGGCACACTCACAGCAACTGCAACTCCAATTCGCACCGGTCGAAGCGTCCACGTCTGGAACATTGATCTAACCGACGAAAGAGACCGCAGAATTGCCATTGCGCGCCTGACTTTGCAGGTTTTGAAGGCTCCCAATTCTTCACGGCCCGAGGCCTAGACTTTCATCTAGGAAAAGAGGTCTCACATGGGTGTTCGCTTTACTGGCTGGGGAATTGGTCTCCCAGAAAACATTGTCACTAATGACGACCTTTCCAAAACGCTCGACACCTCTGACGAGTGGATTACGGAGCGAACTGGCATTCGTGAGCGTCGTATCGGTAGCTCAACTCGTGAACTTGGCGTTTTAGCCGCTACTGAGGCCATGAAGAGCGCTGGCGTTAGCCCTAGCGACATCGACGTGCTAATTCTTGCCACCACGACCCCAGAGCGAATGGCTCCAGCCACTGCACCAATGATCGCTAACGACCTTGGAATGAACTGCATGGCCATGGACCTCAATGCCGCGTGCAGTGGTTTTATGTACGGCGTTCGCACTGCTCAGGGGCTCCTGGAAACTGGCGCCAAGCGAATCCTTCTGATCGGTGCAGAGCACCTCTCTGGGTGGGTTGACTGGAGTGATCGCAATACTGCAGTTCTTCTTGGAGACGGTGGTGGTGCGGCGGTACTTGAGTACGACGAGAACGTGAATGAAATTCTTTCCTTCGTGCTCGGATCAGACGGTGCGTCTGCTGACATTCTCACTGCACCACACGAAGGATTCTTTTACATGGACGGACCAGAAGTGTTTCGACGTGCCGTTCGCGTAGTGGTTGACTCCGCCGAAAAAGCAATGGCCCTCGCCGGAGTAAGCGCTGATCAGATCAGCCTCGTTGTTCCCCACCAAGCAAACATTCGCATCATTCAAGCTGTATGCCAGCGCCTCGGAATTGACATGGAACGCGCTGTAATTACTCTTGACCGCTACGGCAATACTTCAAGCGCCTCAATCCCACTCGCCTACTACGACGCCCTAAAAAATGGTCGTGTGAAGTCTGGTGAATACGCACTCATGACTGGCTTTGGTGCCGGAATGACCTGGGCCTCAGCAGTTATGAAGTGGGCCTAATGAATAGTCCAGCACTCGTTATTTTGGCAGCGGGAAGAGCTCGACGCTACGGCGGAACCAAGCAATTAGCCCCTATTGGCATGCACGGAGAAGCAGTTATTGACCTCATTGGATCAGACGCCTTCGCTGCGGGCTTTGACGACATTGTCTTTGTTGTCAACGCAGAAACTGGTCCTTCAATCATGGACCACGTTGCCAAGTTCTGGCCCAAGGGACACAAGATTTCGTTCGTCATTCAAAAAGAAATTCGCGGCACCGTTGACGCAGTACTCAGCGCACGCTCAGTGATTGACGAAACGAAGCCATTTGGTGTTTCAAATGCTGATGACGTTTATGGACGTGAATCATTCGCAACGCTCGGTAAGCACCTCCAAGAGTCAACAAACAGCTGCCTCGTTGGTTTTCAACTCGACCGTGCACTCGTTGGTGACCTTCCGGTTTCTCGCGGAACATGCAACGTAGTCAATGGACACCTGACTGACATTCACGAACGAAGAAATGTGCAAGCAACTCTCGACGGATTTATTGCAGACGACAACACTGAGCCGCGTGTCCTTCACCCTCAGTCCACGGTTTCAATGAACCTCTGGGGCTTCAGGCCACAAATGTGGGGCTTGATGGCCGAGGCAGTTGCGAAGCATGACTTTGCCGCTGAACCAGAAATTCAGCTCTCGACTTTTGTGGGGAGCATTTTGCACCGAACCCCACTTCGCTTCGATGTTCTTCCAACATCGTCTCGCTGTATTGGCGTTACGCACGCTGACGATCTTCCACTAGCGCAATTGCTTGTGCGTGAAGAGATCGCCGCGGGACAGCGCCCGGAGTTCGCGTTTAGTTAATTTGGCTTAAAAAGCCGAAAAACCCGAGTGACCAGTGAGCGAACTCGCCAGCCCCTCGGGTTTCCCGAAGGCACATCAACGTATCCCGTGTCGGACAGGCCTACATCAATGGCGTGTATTTCACGTCATCTGTCTCTGCACTCATGGACCGAACTCCATTTTGTGCCTCGAAGGCTCTGTCCCTCTTGCGAGGTCCCTCACCTTCTCAATCTTTCCTCTCCTTGCGGATTAGTCCAATCAAGACTGGTACTACGTGAACTACTGATTGCACTTTGCCAGAGCTATTAGATCAATGTAAGGGGTGAAGGCGAAATCAGAAGGTTTTACCCAAGGTGGAGTCCCTTTTCCACCGATGTTTTCCAGATTCGCAAGGTAATCAACTACTAAACCGCACGTTTTCCACAGCTCAAAATCTTTCTAATTGCGACAGTTGGGTAGCAACGGAGATACGTAGGGGGATTTAATGAAAATAGCAGATTTGTACTATTATGAAGACATGATCAGTGGAGACCTAATCAAAGAAGCTCGACTGCGCGCGGGAATGACGCAAGTTGAATTGGGGCTGCTCACAGGAAATGCCCAATCAGTTATTGCGCGCTGGGAGCGTGATGAAGTTTCCCCAAGTTTGGAAACCGTTCGAGAGGTTATTCGCGCTTGCGGATTAGAACTGACATTCTTCATCTCAAAATTCGATGATTCGAACACAGCACTGATTGACGACAACCTTCGATTGAGTGCAGCCGAAAGATTTGAATCAATGATGGAGCGAGTGAGATTTCAAGAGCGACGTGAGCAACTGAACTCGAACACACGTGTCTAATTTCGTTCCCTACAGACCTGACGAGATTCTTGAAGTACTCGAACGACACAAGGTCAAATACATTGTGATTGGTGGACTCGCTGCTGAGCTTCGTGGCTCACCTTATGCAACTCGCGATGTTGATGTCACCCCGGAACGTACTCAGGAAAACTTCAAAAAACTTGCTAACGCGCTACGTGAACTTGAAGCAAAACTTCGCGTCGTGGACATGCCAGAGCCATTGGAAATAACACTCGACGAAAAGTCATTTGAGCAAGGGACTACTTGGACATTTGTGACAAAACATGGTCACATCGACATAGCGTTGCTGCCCGATGGGACAAAGGGATATGAAGATTTCCGTCGCTCAGCAACGAGAGAAAAAATTACTGAAAAGGTAACAATTAATGTTGCTGCACTGGCAGATGTAATCCGGTCAAAAGAAGCAGCTGGGCGCGAAAAAGATCGCGCGGTCCTTCCAATTCTTCGACAAGTTCTTGAGCGCTCAAAAAAGAAAGAACGAGAAGATCGAGGCTACGAGCGTTGATGAATCCCCGTTAGAGGTTTGAATCAGCCGTGTGCGCGGCGTGGTGCTTCGTGGCGCCAGTCGTCAGCTTCTGGCTCGTAGAACTCAGAATCAAACTGCTCTGGTGCTTCATCGTAAAGGGTTTCGACAGTTGCTAGAGGGCGGAACTGCGGCATCTTTGGCAGGCGAATTGGCAGTGATTCTTCGCTCAAGTAGCCCTGTGAAACAGAGTAAAGAGCTAGAGCAACGAAGCCAACAACGCCTAGCCAGGAAAGGATTGCGAAGTCTTGGAACAACGAGAATCCAACCATGAAATCGAGCGCACTGAATACAACAGCGCTGATAAGTAGACGCGAGAAAATTTTCTTTCGACGAAGTTGCATCGCGTTACGAGTTTGTGGAGCCTGGTAACGATCGTACGAAGATGGAGCATCGTAGGAAGCTTCTCGTGGTGTTGAAGAGTATGCAGATGCGTAACGATTGCGAACTGGTGTTTCAAATTCCTGATCGAGATTTTCATCCCATTCGTTCCACTCTTGGCGGACATCAGCACGCATTGAATCATCTGCGTGAACAACAGTCAAACGTGGACGGTTCATGAAACCGCGTACTTTTGAGGAAATTGAGTCTTCTTGGTCCAGACGGTGGGCTGGTTCTACGGCGTAGTTCTGGCGGGCAAGAACTTCGTGCTCAGCATGGAAAGAATTGATTGACTTTTCGGTTCCGCTGTCGCGAAAGTGCTTGACAGCAATGGGGGCCAAGATGGCTACCCAGAAGAGCGCAATTATTATTAGAAGCATCCGACCTACCCCTGTACATTCACCGTGAACATTTCATACAAATGTAATGTAAAAAGATTTAAATATGGTGGATGTTATGCCTCGTGAAGACCACATTCCTCTTTGTCGGCGCCGACCCATCGACCTGAGCGTCGGTCACCCGCGACGAGAGGCTTGACGGTCATCTTCTCGCAACCAATCGACGCGTAACCCTCGGCCCAGAGTGGGTGCTCTGGAAGATTGTTCGATGAGATGTAGTACGCCACGTCATCGTCGCTCCACATAGCGAATGGATTGACCTTTACGAGCCCAAATTTATCGTCCCACATCAGGGTTTTCATACCTGCGCGACTGGGTGCGTCGACGCGCTTCACTGAGGTAATCCACGCCGACTTTGACTCCACCGCTCGCTTCAGAGGCTCCACTTTTCGAAGCTCGCAGCATCGATCTGTGCCACATTCGAACGCGTCGGCATCGGGTCCAGGTGTAGTCCTCGTGAGATTCAGAGACCAATCCTTTTCGATCTGATCGGCGAATGAAAGTGTCTTCGAGAAGTGACCCAAGGTGTCGAGGAAGACAATTTCTGTGCGCGGGCGAAGCTGAGTCACCATGTGCAAGAGTGCCAGATCCTCGAACGAGCAGGCCATCGCCACGTCGTCACCGAATCGATCAAAGGTCCACTTCAAGATCTCTAAGGGACTCGAGGTTTCGAACGATTGGTCCATGACGTCGAGCTCTCGAAGTAGGTCCGGCGTAGGGATAGTCATAGAAATAGCCTAATGCCTAACATTTCCTAGTGAATTGGTAGACTATTAATCTTATGGCGAGTTCTTCCCTTCAAAGCACGAAAATGGCGAGTCATCTCGACCTTCTCGAGTCACACGCCATCTTCATTCTGCGTGAAGTCGCTGCTGAATGTGAGCGGCCAGTGCTGTTGTTCTCGGGGGGAAAAGACTCTGCGGTTTTGTTGCACCTCGCTAAAAAAGCATTCGCGCCCCAACAACTCCCCTTCCCGGTGATGCACATCGATACTGGTCAAAACTTTCAAGAAGTGCTCGACTTCCGTGACGCTGCAGCAGCAAAGGCGGGAGCACGACTGATTGTCGCGAAAGTTCAAGATTCAATCGATCAAGGAAAAGTCGCCGACCCTGGCCCCATGGGAGTGCGCAATCGACTCCAAAGTGTGACGTTGCTCGATGCGATCAACGACAACAAGTTTGATGCTGCATTTGGTGGTGCACGCCGCGACGAAGATAAAGCTCGCGCTAAAGAGCGCATCTTGTCATTCAGAGATGCCTTCGGACAGTGGGATCCACGTGCGCAGCGACCTGAACTTTGGCAGCTTTACCAGGGAAAAGTCAACGCTGGAGAACACCTTCGCGCCTTCCCACTATCCGACTGGACCGAGCTTGACGTGTGGGAATACATTGCTCGCGAAAACATGGAACTGCCGTCAATTTATTTTGCCCACGAACGACACGTGGTGCTTCGAGACAACATGTGGCTCGGTGTTGGTGAATGGGTAGTTCCAAGTAGCGACGAAAAAATTGAAGTGCGCACCGTTCGCTTTCGCACTGTAGGAGACGCCAATCTCACGGGTGCTGTTGACTCTGATGCTGACACAATTGAAAAAATTATTGACGAGATTTCAATTGCCAACGTGTCTGAACGCGGCGCTACTAGAGCGGATGACCGCTTCAGTGAAACAGCCATGGAAGACCGCAAGCGTGAGGGCTACTTCTAAATGAACACCGTAACGAAAGATCTCCTTCGTCTCGCCACCATTGGCTCAGTAGATGACGGTAAATCAACGCTTATTGGACGCTTGCTGGTGGACACCCGCCAGCTCTTTGACGACCAGTTAGACGCTGTCCAGGCCGCATCTGAAAAGCGCGGTGTTGGTGACCTCGACCTCAGTTTCGTTACTGACGGTCTTCGCGCAGAGCGCGAGCAGGGCATCACTATTGACGTTGCCTATCGCTACGCAACTACCCCAAATCGCAAATTCATCATTGCCGACTGTCCGGGTCACGTGCAGTACACGCGAAACATGGCAACTGGCGCTTCAACCGCCGACCTCGCCCTCGTTGTGCTTGACGTGGCGAGCGGGCTCAAAGAACAAACTCGTCGTCATCTCTGCATCGCAGCCCTCCTTGGCGTGCGATCAATCATTGTTGCTGCAAATAAGATGGACGCCGTCAACTGGGACGAGTCCGCGTACAAAAAGGTTGTTGAGCAGATCAACACCATCGCAGCAGAACTCGACATTGCTTCAGTCAAGGTGATCCCAGTGTCAGCTCTTGTTGGTGACAACGTGGTGGAGCGTTCTGCGAATTCGCCTTGGTATAACGGCCAGACCGTCATTGAAGCCTTAGAAACAAGTGATGCTGGCGCATGGGCTGGAACTGCTGACGGGGCACGCCTGCCTATCCAATGGGTGCTTCGCCAAAACGGAGGCGGCAGAACGTACGCCGGAATGTTGTGCGGACACTCAATAAAAGTCGGCGACAAGGTGACACTCTTGCCCCAGGGTGTTGAAACAACTGTGAAGGCAATCAAAAATGGTGCCGGAGAGACGAGTGAAGCTGGCGTCGGACTCTCGATTGACATTGACCTCGAAGCAGAAACTGACGCCGGACGCGGCGACATGATCGCTACCGCTCCGCTGCCGACCGTGACAAAAGAAATCACTGCAACGATTTGCTGGTTCGGAGAAAAGCCCCTCGTAAACGGTCAGCGACTTCGCCTGAAGCACACATCAAAAGTGACCCCAGTTCGCATCGCTGCAATCAATGGCGTTGTCGACATTGAGACGCTGAAGATTGAAGACTCAGATTCACTAACAACAAACCAGATTGGTCTCGCCACATTGCAGACCGCTGATCCGATTGTCGTCGATGATTACCGCGAAGGTCGAGTTACTGGAAGCTTTGTGCTGATTGATGAAGTAACCAACGCCACAGTTGCAGCGGGAATGGTCGGAAGAGCTTCGTTCTTCTAGATCTGAGTAAGCATTACAACAAAGCCCACTGCCACCAGTGCGAGCAATGTGTCAACTGAGATCATAAATTTGCGCCCAGCCGCAGGTGAAGCAACGCCGTTTTCTTTAATTGTCTTCGCTAGTGCGCGCTCACTTGGCAGTAGTCGTGCTTCGAGGTGGCCTGCAGCGAGGATGTAAATAAGAAGTCCGGCACTCACCCATGGTTGGCGGAATGAAACCTTGTCTGTTCCAATGCTGCTCATGATGATGCCCGTTACTGGCAAGAGGTGCAAAATACGTGCAGCCCAATTACGTCCACCAGGGAACTTCGCTTGTTGCACTGCGCTGTCGGCACCGCGTGCAACTTTCTGCGCTGAGTAGTGCATCGTGATGAACACCACGAGCGTGGCAACACCAGCCAGGAGGTGAATCAAAAAGACAATGTCGTAACCAACTGAAGTAGCAATCATGCTTCTGAGAGTAGTGCCTCGGCGGCCTTATAGGGGTCTGTTGTGCCAGCAATAAGTGCGGCGACTTGTTCCTCATAACGAGACCCGTTGCTAATTCCTGAAACCCTGGCGCGAAGCATCGCCGCTAAAACCTTCTCGAGCTCGGCCTTAGTGCGCTTTTCAATGTGAGCGTTCTGCGACGAAGACTCAAGGTGGCGTCGGTGTTCACAAATTGCTTCAAAGAGGGCGTCTACTCCGGTGCCATTGCTCGCGACGGTTTCAAGAATTGTTGGGCGCCATTCGTGCATACCTCCGAGGTCGAGCATCTGTTCTAAGTCTCGCCTGGTTTCACGAACGCCAGCGCGGTCAGCTTTGTTAATGACAAAGATGTCCGCTACTTCTAAAAGTCCTGCCTTGTTTGCTTGCATCGCGTCACCCCATCCAGGGTTCGTGACAACAATGGTGGTGTCCGCAGCTGAGGCAATGTCAACTTCCATTTGTCCAACACCAACTGTTTCTACCAGCGCGAGTGAGAAACTTGCTGCGCCAAGTACGCGCACCGCATCTGGAACAGCGAGCGAGAGTCCACCAAGGTGGCCACGTGTTGCCATGGATCGAATGAACACGTGCTCATTGGTGGCGTGGTCTTGCATGCGTATTCGATCCCCCAAGATGGCCCCACCAGTGAAGGGCGAACTCGGGTCAATGCAGAGGATGCCCACCTGGCTAAAAGGGTGCGCTCCGTCAAAAGATCCACGTTCTAGGGCAGTTGTAATCAGCTGGTCCGTCAGGGTCGATTTTCCGGCCCCAGGAGGGCCTGTAATGCCCACTACGTATGGCGAAGGGGCTTGGTAAGCCAAGGAGACGGTCTGGCGATGCTGGGCTCCTCCAGACTCGACATAGGTGATGAGCCTGGCGAGCGCGGTACGTGATCCACCCTTTGCTTGTTCCACCAAAACAGCGGGGTCACGCGCGATCATGCAGTCCTCTCAACCTTTGCTCCGAGACTTGAAAGTCTTGCGATGAAATCATCGTACCCACGTTCAGCGTGTTCGAGACCTTCAATAGTTGTTTCACCGTTCGCCACCAGTCCCGCCAGCGTGAGTGCCGCACAGGCACGAATGTCGGTGGCGCGAACAGTTGTTCCAGTTAGGTGATCAACTCCGCGAATCATGGCGTGGTGGCCTTCAGTGGTGATTGTTGCTCCGAGGCGAACTAGTTCATCAACGTAACGAAAGCGACCCGCAAAAAGATTCTCAGTCACCACTGATACGCCGTCAGCAACGCTGAGCATGGTGGTGATCAGTGGCTTGTAGTCAGTAGCAACTCCTGGGTAGGGCAACGTTGCAACGTCACATGCCTGCAGTCGCTGTGGTCCACGAACTGAGATTCCTGGGCCAGAAATGTCAACAATGCCACCGATGGCTTCAATCTTTCGAAGCAGCATTTCCATGTGACGTGGGTTCGCATCAACAACGCGTACTTCTCCACCGGTAATGAGGCCAGAAGCCAAGTAGGTCGCAGCCACAACGCGGTCTGGAATTACTTCGTGGTGGGCTGGCTCAAGTTTTTCAACACCGTCAATGGTGAGACGTGACGTGCCCAGTCCTTCAATTTTCGCTCCCATTGCTTGTAGCTGGTGGCCAAGGTCTTCAACTTCAGGTTCACGCGCCGCGTTGTCAATGACTGATCGTCCTTCAGCCAGTACGCAGGCCATTAGCAAGTTGTCTGTTGCCGTGTGGCTCGGATACTCCAGGGTGATTCGAGTTGCTTTTAGACGCGGACGAGAAAGTGTCGCACGAATCGAATTTCGATCATTTTGAAATTCAGCGCCCATGGCGCTTAGGCCATCGGTGTGAAAGTTGATTGGGCGCTGACCAAAGTCATCACCGCCAGGAAGTGCCATATTTGCTTCGCCACATCGCGCCAGTAGTGGACCGAGTACAACAATTGAAGCTCGCATTGCTTCAAAGAGATGTGCGGGAGCTACCGGGTGAATGTCTTTCGCTTCAGGAACCACAATGCAGAGTTCGTGTTTGTTAGGTCGTTTCACCGTGCAACCGAGTGCCACGAGAAGTTCCACCATCATGGTGACGTCGGTGATGTCTGGGACGTTAGTAAGGCAGTGCTCGCCACTGGCCAAGAGGCAGGCCGCCATCTGCTTCAAAACGGCGTTCTTGGCGCCATAGGCCTGGACCTCTCCCGAGAGGGGCCCAGATGGCTTAACAACAAGAGAACTCACCCCTCAAGTATTGCCGCAAAAAGCACGGGATATGGACCCGTTGTTTAGGTGGAATCTGAGGGCTCGGAGTACCATCTGTATGTGCAGCCACCTCAGACTCCAGATCGCAACATTGCCCTAGAAATGATTCGTGTCACCGAAGCAGCGGCCATCGCCGCAGCTCGCTGGGCGGGACGAGGTGACAAGATCTCCGCCGACGGCGCAGCAGTTGACGCCATGCGTTTCGTACTCGGTGGAATCCCCATGGACGGCATTGTTGTCATTGGTGAAGGCGAAAAAGACGAAGCACCGATGCTCTATAACGGTGAGCGAATTGGTGACGGCACGGCTCCTCAAGTTGACGTTGCGGTTGACCCAGTTGATGGCACCACACTTACGGCCATGGGCCGAAATGGTGCTCTGTCAGTGATTGCCCTTTCTGAAAAAGGGACCATGTTCAATCCTGGTCCCACGTTCTACATGAACAAGATCGCCGTTGGCCCACGTGGACGTGGCGCCATTGACATCAATGCCTCACCGACTGACAATCTCAAAGAACTTTCCAAGCGCCTAAAGAAGAGCGTCCAAGAACTCGGAGTGGTCATACTTGACCGCCCACGCCACGACGACCTCGTTGCAGAAGTTCGCGAAGCTGGAGCTCGCGTGCTTTCAATTTCTGACGGCGACGTCGCTGGTGCAATTGCAACCGGATGGCCAAACTCTGGTGTCGACATTTTGCTCGGCGTTGGTGGAACACCTGAGGGTGTTATTGCTGCTGCTGCGCTTAAGGGACTTGGTGGAGAAATTCAAGGTGTGCTCTACGCACGAAACGACGAAGAAAAGAAGATCGCCGAAGACCTCGGTTACTCCTTCACCAAGGTCTTAACAACTGATGACCTCGTTGCGAGTGACAACTGCTACTTCTCAGCAACTGCCATCACCGATGGAGACATTCTTCGTGGCGTTCGATTCCATGACTTTGGAGCCACGACTCAGTCACTTGTCGTTCGATCGAAGTCTGGAACGGTTCGAACCATCGAAACCTTCCACCGCCACGACAAGCTCCAGGAATTCACCACTGCAGGCTTCTAAAGGCCTTTAATCCCAGGCTTTGTCCACTTGTTCACAATGTGACCTTTTCGCTGGCTAGCAACTACAAATAGTCCTATGGTCAGTTCTAGGACCAGATTGATCCGCTTGGAGGTTCGTTATGAACGTCTCGTTTTTATTACAGGCAAAGGGTGGCGACGTCGCCACTATTTCTGAAAACCGTTCGGTATCTGACGCACTACACATTCTTCAAGAGCGAAGAATCGGCGCATTGATTGTGACTGGTCTTGACGCACCACTCGTGGGGATATTTTCAGAGCGTGATGCCGTGAGAGCTATTGCAGGACACGGTGCTGATGCGCTCTCAATGAAAGTTCATGACTTAATGTCAAGTCCCGTTACGCGTTGCACGCCAGAAACTTCAGTCAACGAATTAATGGGCATGATGACCGCCGAAAGAATTCGCCATGTACCAGTTGTTGAGCACGGTGCACTCATTGGCGTAGTGTCAATTGGCGACATCGTGAAAGCTCGTTTTGAAGAACTCGAGCACGACAAAAAAGAACTACTCGACTACGTAAACGCTAGGTAGGCCTTAGTTCGCTGAAGCGAGTTCGGCTGCTTGGCTAGCTGCGAGCTCAAGTGCTTCTGTGCGGTTCGTTGCAAGCTTTGCAACACCAGCAAGAACAGTGGCGAGTGTTACGCCCTCTTCGTCACTAGCGCCAACTTGGAAGTACCCACCATCAACAACGAATGCGAGTTCGCCGTTAGCGGTCTGCACGTACACAACGCCTGGCACAACGTCACCAACAGTTGAGGTGTGCTGAGGCAGGATTGTGAAATCTCCGTCCGAGGAGCGTGCGGTGAGTGACGTAGCGTCACCAGTCCACAACGCCGCCTCGGGCGAAACGATTTCTACCTTCAACGTTGCCATTAGTTCTTTGACAACTCCGCGGCCTTGCGCTCAACGTCTGATGCTCCACCGACGTTAAGGAATGCCTGCTCTGGGTACTGGTCAAGGTCACCCTTAACGAGGTGCTCGAATGACTCAATGGTCTCTTGCACTGGAACGTTGATTCCATCAATACCTGTGAAAATCTTTGACACGAACATTGGCTGTGACAAGAAGCGCTGAATCTTACGAGCACGTGAAACTGTGACTCGGTCGTCTTCAGAAAGTTCGTCAAGACCAAGGATCGCAATGATGTCCTGTAGTTCCTTGTAGCGCTGCAGAATCTGCTGCACTTGGCGAGCAACTGCGTAGTGACGGTCACCAACAATTTCTGGAGCCAAGATGTTTGAAGTCGACGTCAGTGGGTCCACTGCAGGGTAGATACCCAGGGCAGCGATCTGACGGCTGAGCTCAGTCGTGGCGTCAAGGTGGGTGAACGTGGTGAACGGAGCTGGGTCGGTGTAGTCGTCCGCAGGAACGTACACAGCTTGTAGCGATGTGATTGAACGTCCACGAGTTGAAGTAATGCGCTCTTGGAGTTCACCCATTTCGTCAGCAAGTGTTGGCTGGTATCCCACAGCTGAAGGCATACGACCAAGAAGGGTTGATACTTCTGATCCGGCCTGTACGAAACGGAAGATGTTGTCAACGAACAACAACACGTCCTGGTTCTTTACGTCACGGAAGTATTCCGCCATGGTGAGTGCAGCTAGAGCAACGCGAAGGCGCACCCCAGGTGGTTCGTCCATCTGGCCGTAGACCAGTGCAGTTTTCTCAATAACGCCAGATTCGCGCATTTCAAGAAGAAGGTCAGTTCCTTCACGGGTGCGCTCGCCTACTCCGGCGAATACAGAGACACCGTCGTGCTGCTCAGCAACTCGACGAATCATTTCCATGATGAGAACTGTCTTACCTACACCAGCACCACCGAAGAGTCCAATCTTTCCACCCTGTACGTACGGGGCAAGAAGGTCAATAACTTTGATTCCGGTTTCGAACATTGTGGCGCGTGGCTCGAGCTGGTCGAAGGCTGGTGGATTGCGGTGAATGTCCCAGCGGTCTTCAACTTTTCCGATGTCATTTGTGTCAAGTGGCTGGCCGAGCACGTTGAACACGTGTCCGAGCACTGCGTCACCTACAGGAACTGAGATACCACGTCCGGTGTTGCGCACGACCGTGCCACGAACAAGACCCTCAGTTGGCTTCATGCACACGCAACGAACGCGGCCTTCACCGATCTGCTGTGCAACTTCACCTGTAACCGTGACGGTCACTCCGTCGAGCTCGATGTCCATCTCAACGGCGAAGTTGATCTCGGGCAACGAGTGCGGTGGGAACTCTACGTCGACTACCGGACCGGCGATCGCAACTACGCGCCCGGTCTCGAGTGTTGTCTTGTCAGGAGCCATTGTCATTTGTTTCTCACTTTCCCGAGCGGAGCGCTTCGGCACCACTCACGATTTCCATAATTTCGGTTGTAATCGAGTCCTGGCGGGCTCGGTTCATAATGCGACTTAGTGTCTGACCAAGTTCGTCAGCATTGTCTGTTGCTGCAGCCATGGCGCGTTGCTGGCTGGAGTGGAATGATGCAGCACCTTCAAGCAGTGCTGTGAAAATTTCACTTTCAATTGCACGAGGGGCCAAGAACGTTAGAAGTTGTTCGACTTCAGGTTCAAATTCGGTGTAACCCTTCAACTTCTTAGGTGCGTCATCAATAACAGTCTCTGGCATTGAGAGCGGGAGTAGTTGTTCGATTGCAACGCTCTGGCTTCCAGCAGAGAGGAACTTTGTTGATACGAGGTGAACTTGCTGAGCTTCACCAGATGTGAACGGCGCAGCCACCGCACGAGCAACTTCGCGAGCATTCGAGAAGGCTGGACGGTCGGCAAATCCTACGAAGCTCTGCTCAACTTCCATGCCACGGAAACGGAAGAACCCTGGAGCCTTCTTACCTACGACAAAGAGGCGAACCTGAGCGCCTTCACTGCGAAGCTGCTTCACGAGGCGCTCACCGGCACGCATAACTGAAGAGTTGTACGCACCAGAAAGACCGCGGTCTCCACTGATGACGAGCACAACTGCTTGGCTCACGTTCTCAGGAGCGACCAACATCTTCTTGGCAACCGCAGGGTCACCAAGTGCTGCTTCAACAATGATGCGCTTCATACCGTCACGGTACGGACGGTTCTGAGCAATACGAGCTTGACTCTTAGCGATCTGAGAGGCAGCAATTAGTTCCATTGCCTTAGTGATTTTGCGTGTGGCTGCAACCGACTTAATACGTCGACGCAGAATTCGTTCCTGTCCACCGGCCATTGCTCCTCCTCTCTTCTCTCTCTAAAATTTCTGACTAGTTGCTTGTTGCGAAGCTGTCAACGAATGTACGAAGTGCAGCGTCGAGAACGTCTGACTCTGGCATTGTTCCCTTGTCACGGATCTGAGCCAACATGTCAGCGTGCTTGGCACGGAATGTTGTTAGAAGCTCTGATTCGAAACGGCGAACGTCAGCAACTGGAATGGTGTCGAGCCATCCCTTGGTTCCTGCGTAAATAACAATGCACTGCTCTTCCACTGGTACTGGAGCGTTAAGTCCCTGCTTCAGTAGTTCGGTGAGACGGTACCCACGGTCGAGCTGCTGCTGTGAAGACTTGTCGAGTTCAGAACCGAAGGTTGCGAATGACTCGAGGTCACGGAACTGAGCAAGGTCAATCTTTAGCGTTCCAGCCACAGACTTCATAGCCTTAATCTGCGCAGCACCACCCACTCGAGAAACCGAGTTACCTACGTTGATCGCTGGGCGAACACCCGAGTAGAACAAGTCTGATTCCAAGAAGACCTGACCGTCGGTGATTGAAATCACGTTGGTAGGAATGTAGGCAGAAATGTCACCGGCCTTGGTTTCGATAATTGGAAGTGCAGTAAGTGAACCACCACCGAGGTCGTCACTCAACTTCGCAGCACGCTCAAGAAGACGGCTGTGAAGGTAGAAAACGTCTCCAGGGTACGCTTCGCGGCCTGGTGGGCGGCGAAGAAGAAGTGAAATCTGTCGGTACGCTTCAGCCTGCTTTGAAAGGTCGTCGTACACAACAAGTGCGTGCTCACCAGTGTCCATCCACTCCTGGCCAATTGCGCAACCAGCGTAAGGAGCAAGGAACTTGAACGGTGCTGGGTCTCCAGCTGAAGCCACTACAACAACGGTGTACTCAAGTGCACCGAAGTCTTCGAGAGTCTTTACGGTCTGTGCAACTGAAGAGTTCTTCTGACCAATAGCAACGTAGATGCACTTAACACCCTGTCCCTTTTGGTTCAAGATTGTGTCAATGGCAACAGTGGTCTTACCGGTCTTGCGGTCACCAATGATGAGCTCGCGCTGTCCACGTCCAATAGGTGTCATGGCGTCAATGGCCTTGATTCCAGTTTGTAGTGGCTCTCCTACGGGCTGGCGTCCAGTGATACCAGGGGCCTGGATTTCCATACGACGCTGCTTAGGGTTAACGAGTGGTCCCTTGCCGTCGATTGGCTCACCGAGTGCGTTCACCACGCGACCAAGTAGAGCGTCACCAACTGGCATTGAAAGGATGCGACCAGTGGCACGAACGATCTGCTCTTCTTCGATGCCGTCAACGGTTCCAAGTACTACGGCACCGATGGTCTCTTCATCGAGGTTCATTGCGAGTCCGAGTGTTCCGTCTTGGAACTCAAGCAGCTCGTTAACCATTGCTGAAGGTAGACCCGATACACGTGCAATACCGTCACCAACTTCTACGACACGACCAACCTGCTCCGCACCAACAGCTGGTGTGAATTCGGTGACGTGCTTTCGCAGCGCTTCGGTTATTTCATTGGCACTAATGGTGAGCTCAGTCATCACAGTTTCCTTTTCTTAGTTATTTCCAGATAGAGAAGATTCATACAGACGTCCCGACGCCACGGCGTCGTGCAGTACACCAAGACGGCCACGAGTGGTGGCGTCGAGGTGAAGGTCGCCTACGTCAACGACAACACCACCAAGTAGCGATGCGTCTTCAGCGATTTGCAGTTCAACACTCTTGCCGGTGAGGGCGCTGAGTGATGCAACAAGTTGACTCTGGCTCTGGGCATCGAGTGCACGAGCGGTGTACACACGTGCCACACGCCAGTCACGAGCCTTAGCTACGTAGTCAACTAAATAGTCGAGTGTTCCAACAACGTCACGTGGGCGACCACCCTCGATGACGTAGCGAGCAAGGCTCAAAGTCACTGCGTGAACCTTTGAACCAAGTAGTTGTTCAACAGTGCCAACGCGTGATGCCACGTGAGCATCGCGGTCGAGCAAAACGCGACGAAGTGCCAGGTTGCTCTCAATGGTGCGAGCCCATGTGAAGAGTTCAGCTTCAATTGTTGCGAACTGTGATGTTTCGAGGTTTTCTAGGAGCGCATCTGCGAATCCACCAACGCGCTTACGTGCGTTCATGAGTCCGAGGTTTGCAGGTGTGAAGACACCCATTTCTTTGTAGCTAAGTGCCACCGCAACAAGTTCGCTGAATGCGTGAGGAACTTCTTGGGCGGGAACAGAAGAAGCGGCAAAGACGCTGAGGCGAAGAGTTGCAGCGTTCACCTTGTTAGTGAGGAGGTCACGAACAATTTGACCGCGAACAGTGCCAGTGATTGAAGTGTCAGTAAGGACACCGCGAAGATCAGCTCGAGAAAGAATTGTTTGCTCAACCGATGAGAGGTCACTAACAACCGTGGCGAGCACGCTTGCTTCTAGTGAACCCAAGAGGGCGGCAGTGAATCCTTCGAGCTTTGGCAACATACTTAGTTCTTGGCCTTCGCTGATTCGGCGTTAAGCGCACTCACGGCTTCGCGAACGAGGTCTTGGTGAGCGTTCTGGTCAACTTCGCGTCCGACAATCTTGGCGACAAGGTCAAAGACGATTTCACCAATCTTGGCCGATGCTTCATCAATCGCACGCTGGCGAGCAGTGTCAACTTCACCCTGCGCTGCGGCAATGATGCGGTCGTATTCAGCTTGTCCACGAGCACCAGACTCAGCCTTCACTGAATCAGATGTTGCTTGTGCTGCGGCCACGATCTCACGGGCTTGGTCACGAGCAGCGGCGAGCACTTTGGCACGCTCATCACCTGCAGCAGCAGCTTCGGCGCGAGCCTTGTCTGCCGCATCAAGTGCGCCACGAATCTGTTCTTGACGATTTTCCATAGCCTTGTTAAGGGGCGGCAGGATGTACTTCGTGACGAGAAACAAAATCACCGCCACAACGGCTAGTTCAACAATGAACGTTCCATTGGGGATGAGGAATATTGACTCGGCGATCATGAAGACCTTCTTTTGCTAGTGGACGAACCACGTTGATGGGCCCTTAGGCCCATCAACGAGAGAATTACTGTGCCTTGAATACGTAGACGAATACAACCATGAACAGAAGGTTGATGAAGTACATAGCTTCAACAAGTCCCACTGTCAGGAAGAAGTACTGACGTGCTTTGTTTTCAATTTCGGGCTGACGGGCAATGGCTGCGATGGTCTGGCTACCGGCCAAACCGTCACCAATTGCTGCTCCGATAGCACCACCACCGAGGGCGAGACCGCCACCAATGAGTGCACCAGCGATGCGTACCGCAGATCCGATGTCTGTATTTGCCATTTTTTATTCCTCCTGGTTGATTTAGTGTGAGGCTGCTACTGCGACATCGTCGTGTTCTTCTTCATGACTGGTTGCCATGCCGAAGTAGAGAACCGCAAGCAACATAAAGATGTATGCCTGGATTACTCCGATGCCGAGATCAAAAGGCTTCCAAACAATCTCACCGAACGGAACGATGTAGATGGGAAGCAAGGTGGTCATAACTGCGATCATGAGTCCACCAGAGAAAAGGTTTCCGAAAAGACGGAAGGTCATCGTGATTGGCTTAGTGATTTCTTCCACCACGTTGATAGGAGCTAGCGCCGTGTAGGGCTGGGCGTAGTGCTTGAAGTAGCCACGAACACCGCGAGCTTTGAATGACTCAATGTGCACCCAAACAATGACGAGAAGCGCCATAGCGAGCGGAAGGTTTACGTCACCAGTTGGTGCGGGAAGAATTTCTCCAGACGCTCCTGGGTGCATGGCTGACGGGATGAAACCGATCCAGTTGCAAATAAGAATGAAGAGGAAAAGAGTTACTCCGATTGGAACGAACTTTTTTCCACGCGGTCCCATTGCAGAAACTGCGAGGTCACTAACTTGCTCAGTAAGCACTTCCCAGAAGAGTTGCAGCTTGCCAGGCACGCCGTCAGTAATTTTTGAACGCATGCGAAAAGCGAGGAACAAGAAGATAGCCATAGCGAGAAGTGTTGACGTAACAATGTCAGTGTTGATGGTTTGACCGAAGACGCTTACCGTCGGGTGGACCCCAACAGATATCGACTTAGCTGCGTACAGCGTCTTCACTCAAATCCTCCTTGATTTGCTACAACTCGCATTACGTTAACTACAAAAACTATTTGATAAAGCACAAGCCCTGAAACAATACCTATTCCTAGAGGGGCGTACAGCCAAACCACCCCAAGAATCACCAAAGTCATCAGAGCCAGGCGCCCGGTGGTTTTTCCGCCCAGCTGCCTGCGGATTGCCTTGGAGCTCTGTTCACCCTTTAATTCCACGTTTGCCGCCTGGCGATCAAGGAACCTGAGGTTAAGAATGGCTAGTCCCACGCCAAGAACAACGCCGACGGCGGCGAATGGGGCATGGGGCGCGATCAGGAGAGTTACTACGAACCCCACCGTTGCCACGACGATTGCCGACAAGATGGTCCGGCGTAGTAGTCGAGGAAGGGTATTTGGGGGAAGGTTTTCTAGCACGATGTAAGTATTTAAAGGTAACGGCGAACTTGCTTTACAACGCTCATTATGGCCGTTACGGTTCCCAACACTACTCCGATAATTAAAAACGTGGGGCCGGTCCCAAATGAGTGATCTGCCCAAAGCCCAAGGAGGACGCCCACCGTTTCACAGAGCGCAATTGTGGTGCCCATGGTGGCAAATGCAGCCAGACCAGGGAGTTCAGACATGACCGACTTCTCGGCTTTTTCCTCTCTCCCCTCACTCATCAGGTAATACTCTCTTCAGTCTTTTTGGCTTCGTGCTTTCCCGGCTTTCGATTGAGGAGCGGGCTAAACCAGGTGAAGAGTCCAATCAACAAGGCAGCGACACCAAGTGGAATAAACACGTTGGTTCTTGGCTGGAAAAGTGGAAACAGGACGAAGCTGCAAAGCACCGCTGTCCATAGCCACAAAATGATCACGGTTCTGCGGTGACCATGGCCAAGTCGCATCAGGCGGTGGTGAATGTGATTCTTGTCAGGAGTTTGAAAGCCCTGACCCGTGACTGTTCGCCTCACAAATGCCCACAGGGCGTCGAGCAGTGGAATACCAAGAATGAAAACTGGAATAAGTAGTGGCGCAAAGAAGAAAAAGGTCACGCCACTCGCGGGGGGTGTTCTTCCACCAATGACCATTGTTGAAGCACTCATGAGTAGACCCAGCATCAGAGCGCCGGCATCTCCCATAAACAATTTCGCTGGATGAAAATTATCTCGCAGGAATCCAATACAAATCCCACACGTGAGTGCCGCAATCAGTGGACCAATGTTCGTTGTCGGAAGTAGGCCAAGCGTTTCGAGACGAAGCCCGTAGACGCAGAGCGTTCCTGACGCAATGGCAACGATTCCTCCTGCGAGCCCGTCGAGCCCATCAATGAGGTTCACTGCGTTAGTAAGTGCGAAGACCCAAATCGCGGTGATGATCGGCAGGATTGATGGCCCAAGCACAATGAACCCAGCGAGTGGCAGTTTGAGTTGATACATCGTGCAGCCACTGAAGTAGAGAATTGATGCTGCGAGAATTTGTCCAGCAACTTTTGCCGGAGCGCTCATGTCTCTAAAGTCGTCAACGACGCCGACAATAAAAATCACACCGACGGCCAGTAGCACACCCATCATTTCGTGCGAAGAGGTGATGACGCTTCGAAGAGATGGAATTGTGGTCGCTACCAACAGTGCCACGCAGAATCCCACGAGCATCGCTGCTCCTCCGCCATAAGGGGTCACTTCAACGTGAACTTTTCGTTCGTCTGGTTGAGCGGTGTAGCCAATGTTGAGTGAAATTGTTCTGGCGGGTCTGTTCGCAAGTAACGTCACCACTGCTCCAACGAGGAACACTGCAACGTACGAGGCGATGTTGCCCATGCAGACCTATTTCGTAAAGTTCGCGTAGGGGTTGAAGTTGCTGCATAGCGCTGCGACTTCTTCGCGCACAGATGCAACAACCGCGTCACTGTCGCGTCCACGAAGAACTTTGTCCATGAGGTCAGCAATTTGTGCGAACTCAGCTTCTTTCATGCCCGCAGTAGTTTGAGCTGCGGTTCCAACACGAATACCCGATGTAATGAACGGACTACGTGGGTCGTCTGGAATTTGATTACGGTTCGTTGTAATTCCAGCACGGTCAAGAACTTCTTGCGCCACTTTTCCGGTGAGCTCTGTGTCGTATTCACGCAGGTCAAGCAGCACCATGTGATTCTCCGTGCCACCAGAAACCATGCGAAAGCCCTTGCCTTCGAGCGCTGCTCCAAAAGCCTTGGCGTTAGTAACAATTTGCTTTGTGTACGTAGCGAACTCTGGCTGTGCAGCTTCCTTGAAGGCAACGGCGCGTGCCGCAATTGCGTGTTCGAGTGGCCCACCTTGCATACCTGGGAACACGGCACTGTCAATCTTCTTCGCATGCTCTTCACGACAAAGAATTGCAGCTCCACGTGGACCACGCAGCGTCTTGTGAGTGGTGAATGTAACAACGTCAGCGTAAGGAACTGGACTCGGGTGTGACCCACCCGCAATAAGTCCTGCCACGTGAGCTGAGTCAAACATCAAGAGAGCGCCTACTTCATCAGCAATTTCTCTAAAGGGAACTGGATCGATAGCGCGCGCGTAGGCGGTGGCTCCACCGATGATGAGTTTCGGGCGGTGCTTCAATGCCAGTTCTCGAAGGTTGTCAAAGTCAATCAGTTCACCAGGGTTTGCTGGGTCATCTGACCTAGGTGTCAGCCCGTAGGAAACAAAGTTCCAGAACGTTGAAGTGAGCGACGCAGGCGAACCGTGCGTTAGGTGACCACCCTGGTCGAGACGAAGACCCAGAATTGTGTCACCAGGATTTAGAAGTCCAGTGTAAACAGCTACGTTCGCACTCGCTCCAGCGTGTGGCTGAACGTTTGCGTGGTCGGCACCAAAGAGTGCAGTGAGCCTGCGACGAGCGAGGTCTTCGATTTCGTCGACAACTTGGTTTCCACCGTAGAAGCGACGACCCGGGTAACCCTCTGAGTACTTGTTCGTAAGAATTGAACCAGTTGCGGCCATAACGGCAGGTGAAGTGAAGTTCTCACTCGCAATGAGCTGCAGCGTGGTGGTTTCACGCTCCCACTCTTGTGCGAGCAGTGACGTAACTTCACTGTCGTTAGTAATCCAGGCATCAAATGGTGAAGAAACCACGGTTGTGGGCTCGCTTTCTTATTCGCCTGCGCGCTCGTCAAGAGCGTGCAGTTTTTCAATACGACCGATGTGTCGACCTTCACCGGGGGTGGCTCCTAGCCACGCCGCAACGGCGTCGATTGCTACGGGCTCACCAATAAGGCGAGCTCCGAGACAGAGAACATTTGCGTGATTGTGCTCACGACTGAGACGCGCTGATGTTGCGTCATGAACAAGAGCGGCACGAACACCAGGAACCTTGTTCGCAGCAATTGAGATTCCAATTCCAGATCCACAAATTGCAACGCCGAAGTCTGCGCGACCTTCAACGACACTTCTTCCCACCGCTTCACCGAAGTCGGGGTAGTCAACAGAATCAGTGGCGTTTTTTGTGCCTAGGTCGATGACCTCGTGACCCCACTCGGCAAGGGTCGAAACGAGTACTGCCTTGAGGTCGAAACCAGCGTGATCGGAGCCAAGAGCAATGCGCATCCCTATAACCCTACTGGTCATTCGCTGAACTTCTGTGGTGCGGTAATACTTCATGGCGTGGAAATAAACCCTCGTACCCCGGTCCTTATTGGCGTGGGCCAAATTACCGAGCGCCCATCTTCTGGCGCCACGTTCGCCAGTCGCTCAACCCCACTTTCTCTCATGGTCCAGGCGATCGAAAAAGCGGCCGTAGACAGCGGTGCTCCAGGAGCGCTCGAAGCGATTGATGAGATTGTCGCCATTGGCTCGTTCACCTGGCACACCAATGACCCAGCACGACTCGTGGTCGAGCAATTGGGGTTACAAGATGTTGTTACTCGCCTCACACCAACTGGTGGCAACCTGCCCCAGAAGCTCGTTCACGAATCTGCCCGCAGAATCTTGAATGGTGAAGTAACAACTGTCTGCATTGTTGGCTCTGAAGCAAACTACGCACGTGGACTCGCTAGAAAAGAAGGCGTTGACACTGAGTGGATTAAACAGGGTGACGAAGTTGCGAAGCCACCTTTGGTTGAAGACAACCGAATCCCGTTCACCAAAGATGAATACGAGCAGGGCCTCACGCTTCCAGTTGAGGTGTATCCAGTATTTGAAAATGCGAGACGAGCTCGCATGGGTTGGAGCATGGATGACCAGGCCAAGCAACTGGGAAAACTCTGGGCCAATTTTGCCAAAGTTGCAAAAGACAATCCCTACGCATGGATAACTGAACCACCTGCACCTGCTGCAATTACCACTGCGACAAAGAACAATCGAATGGTTTCGTTTCCTTACACAAAGTTTCTAGTTGCGAACCTGCCTGTCGACATGGGAGCGGCATTCATAATGACCAGTTATGAAAAAGCAGTTTCACTTGGCGTCGCCAAAGACAAGATGATCTTCCCTCAGTGTGGTGCAGATGCCAACGACCACTGGTTTGTTTCAGAGCGTCCAGTCTTTGACGACTCACCAGCAATGCGTGCCCTCTGGTCGTCACTACAAAACTTTGGAGTTACAAGTGACCAAATTGCTCACATAGATCTCTACAGCTGCTTTCCTACTGTGGTGCAAACAGCTTGTGAAGTGATGGGCATTGATCCACTGGATGAACAGCGAATTCCAACTCTTACCGGTGGCCTCACATTTGGTGGTGGACCGGGAAATAACTACGTCACCCACAGTATCTGTTCAATGGTCGACAAATTAAGAAGCAATCCAAGTAGTCACGGACTCGTAACTGGACTTGGATGGTTCTCGACAAAGCACGCGTGGGGTACGTACTCTTCCACCCCGCCTAAGAACGCCTTTCAGTGGCGATCCGCACAGCCTGACGTTGATGCACAAGAGAAGTGTGTATTCGAGCAGCGAAGTGGCGAAGTAACAATTGAGAGCTACACCGTGGTGCACGCCAAAGACGGTGCACCATCGAAACTCGTTGTTGCCGCCAGAAGTAGCGATGGTGTTCGCAGTTGGAGCCACAGCACCGACGAAGCACTAATGGAGTTGAGCGAAACTCAAGAAATCATTGGTCGCAGTGCAATCGTTGAAGAAGACGTTATTTCACTTAGCTAAGACGTGAGCAATTTCAGTCTCACTTAACGCACCGCTTCGAAGAATCTTCCAGTTCTCGCCTGAGACATCTACGACTGTTGAAACTTTTCCACTGCACGCCCCACCATCTAGAACGCCAAAAAACACTGCACGACCGTTAAATGTCTCCAGAACTTGCTGTGGCGTTTCACACGGAGCCTCTCCGTGATTGTTCGCGCTCGACACGCAGAGTGGTCCGTTCTTGAGTACACCAAGTAGGACTTCGTTGTTTGGCATGCGTAGCCCTACGCTATTTGTGGTGCTGCCAATAGTTTCTGCAAGGTCGCTTGGACCACTAACAACGATTGTTAGAGGACCCGGCCAGAAAGCATCACTGAGTAACTGCGCACTTTCATTCCACGAAACACCAAGCTCGAGCGCCTGTTCGACACAGCACACCAGTACCGGGAGAGCGACGTCTTGGGGTCGCTGCTTCAATTCAAAGACTTTTGCAACTGAAGCTTTGTTGATTGCAGCGCCTACGCCATAGACAGTGTCCGTAGGTAGAGCAATCACTTCACCGCTCGCTAACGCAGTAACAGCTTCTTCTAAGGAAAGAATTTTACTCATGAACGCCTCGCAACCAAGACGCGAGGGTGGCCTGCAAGATCGTCATAGTCATAGACATCGCTGAATCCAGCTTCGTACGCATTCTTCAGTGCAATTTCACGATGCATGTTCCCATGCTCGCAGATCAGCACTCCAGTTGCAGACAACCACTCTGGCGCTTCAGCGATTATTTCCTCGAGATCACTAAATCCTTCAACGCCTTGAGCACTAGGAGCCACCAGCGCACCGAGTGGCTCGTGGCGAAGCACTGCGTCAAGTGTTTCAAACTCAACTTCACCTACGTACGGCGGGTTCGAAACAATAAGGTCAATGTGCCCGCGTAGCGAGCGGTCCACATTGTTGAACCACGAAGACTCCACAAACGAGACCGCAACAAGTTGATGTTTAATTGCATTTCGCTTCGCCACGCTAAGAGCATCTTGAGACTCATCGACACATACGAGCGTTGCAGCGATGCCACGTTCACGAAGTTCGAACAGCAGTGAAAGGCCAATAGCGCCTGATCCACATCCCAGATCGAGAATTACAGGGGCGATAGCTCCAACTCGTGCAAGCTCTTGCAGTGCGTAGTCAACAAGCTCTTCTGTTTCAGGACGTGGGATGAGCACACGCGAGTCAACGTCAAGGTCGAGTGAGCGAAAGGGCCAGTGACCAATGATGTATTGCAGCGGTTCACCATTTAGTCGACGCTGTGCTGCAAGTCGAAGTGCTGGGACGGCGTCTAGGTCGGCTCCTGGCACGAACTCCTCGACGAGCCAGCGTGCTTCATGGCGCTCAAGTCCGAGACCGATTAACTCGGTCACTAGCTCGGAATTAACGTCCGTCACTCTCGGCCAATTGGCGTGCACGCTTTTCAGCGAGCAACGCATCAACGTACGGATCGAGGTTTCCAGCCAGTACGTCATCGAGGGCGTAGGTGGTGAGGTTGATTCGGTGGTCAGTTACTCGGTTTTCTTTGAAGTTGTAAGTGCGGATCTTCTCGCCTCTAGAACCGGTTCCAATTTGGCCACGCTTTAACAAACTGAGTTCGTCGGCCTGTGCATCTTGGGCGGCCTTAAGAAGTCTCGAGCGAAGAACAATGAGCGCCTTGGCACGGTTTTGAATTTGACTCTTCTCGTCCTGCATTGCAACAACGATGCCGGTAGGAAGGTGGGTAATACGAACAGCAGAGTCAGTGGTGTTAACACTCTGTCCACCAGGACCAGATGAGCGGTAGACGTCAATCTTCAGTTCCGCTGGATTTAGCGCAACATCAACTTCTTCGGCTTCAGGGAGAATTGAAACTGTCGCAGAAGAGGTGTGAACACGACCCTTCGCTTCAGTAACCGGCACGCGCTGCACGCGGTGAACTCCAGCTTCATGCTCGAGTCTGGCCCATGCGTCTTCACCCTTAACGAGGAACGTCGCTTCATCGAGTCCGCCCTGTTCAGATTCACGAAGTTCAATGACGTCGAGTTTCCATCCGCGAAGTGCCACGTAACGGCGGTACATGTCAGCGAGGTCGCCAGCAAAAAGGTTGGCCTCTTCCCCACCTTCGGCGCCACGGATTTCAATAATTACGTTTCGACCTTCGTTAGGGTCACGTGGAAGCAGCAAAGTTTCGAGGGTTGACTCCAGTAGTGGAATTTTTCCTTCAGCGTTATTCATTTCCTCACGCCATTGTTCACGGTCATCACCAGATGATTCATTGAACATTTCTTTGGCGGTGGCGTAGTCCTCTTGGACAGCTTTTAACTCGTTCCAAGCGACATTGATTTCACTGAGCTCTTTGTGGCGACGTGAAAGATCACGAAGTCGAGTTAGATCACTGGCAACGTCAGGTTCAGCGAGAGAGGCTTCGACGATGCGAAGTTCGTCCTGAAGGGCGTTAAGTGTGTCGTCTACAGAGCGCACGAAGGTTGCGAGCTCTAGGCCTTAAGCCTTAGGAGCGCGCGCCTTGGTGGTCTTTTGCGCGTAGCGGCGCTCGAAGCGCTCAACACGTCCACCAGTGTCAACAAGCTTCTGCTTACCGGTGAAGAACGGGTGGCACTCGTTGCAGAGTTCAACCGTCATCACAGACTTAGTCGACTGTGTCACGAACGTGTTTCCACACGAGCAGGTAACAGTCGCTTCTGCGTAATTTGGGTGAATATCTGGCTTCATTAGTGCTCCTTGTTGCGAAGTACGAGTTTACAGGAAATTACGAGGTGGGTGCCGGGCCCTTGGCAATTTCGGCCAAGAACTCGTCATTACTACGGGTTGACTTCAATTTGTCAATCAGGAGCTCGAGTCCAGCCGCGTCGCGGCCCTCGGCGGCAAGCCCATTCAAAACACGGCGCAGCTTCCAGACCTGAGGCAGAACATCGCGGTCAAAGAGGAGCTCTTCGTGACGAGTTGATGATCCGTTGACGTCAATAGCTGGGAACAGACGACGCTCAGCGAGACGACGGTCAAGGCGAAGTTCCATATTTCCAGTTCCCTTGAATTCTTCGAAGATAACTTCGTCCATCTTGGAACCAGTTTCAACAAGAGCACTGGCGAGGATGGTGAGTGATCCACCTTCTTCAATGTTTCGTGCTGAACCGAAGAACTTCTTAGGTGGATAGAGCGCACCTGAGTCAACTCCACCAGACATGATTCGTCCAGTTGCCGGAGCTGCAAGGTTGTACGCACGAGCAAGACGAGTAATACCGTCGAGGATGATGACAACGTCGCGGCCAATTTCTACGAGTCGCTTCGCGCGTTCAATGCAGAGTTCTGCAATGTGCGTGTGCTCATCAGCTGGTCGGTCGAATGTTGAAGCAATAACTTCACCCTTAACACTGCGGCGCATGTCAGTAACTTCTTCAGGTCGCTCATCAACGAGAAGAACCATGAGGTGAACGTCTGGGTTGTTCTCTTCGATTGAGTGAGCAATCTGCTTCATGATGGTTGTCTTACCGGCCTTTGGCGGTGAAACAATAAGTCCACGCTGACCCTTACCAATTGGTGCAAGCAGGTCAACAATGCGAGGTGTGAGGTCACTCTTTCCTTCAGACGTTTCAAGCTTGAGCTTTTCGTCTGGGAATAGTGGTGTTAGATCTTCGAACTTTGGACGAAGGCGTGCGACTTCTGGGTCGAGTCCTTGAACTAGGTCAACGCGAAGAAGTGCTGGGTACTTTTCATTTGATGCAGCAGGTCGGTAGCCACCAACAATGGTGTCTCCCTTGCGCAAGTGGAAACGACGAACCTGATTAATGGAGACGTAGACGTCATTTGGTGATGGGTGAAAACCCTTCACACGCAAGAAGCCGTATCCGTCGTCGCGTAGGTCTAGAAGTCCCTGGACTTCTACGAGCTCGCCGTCGTAGGGCTGATCAGCATTTGGCATTGCTTCGCCGCCGAAACGATCGCGTCCCCCGTTGCTGTTGCCGCGATCACCACGGTCATTGCGGTTGCGTCGGTTGCGTCGGTTATTGCGTCCACCCTGCTCGTTTCCAAAATCACGAGGTTGGCGTTCGCGCTGCTGGTTGTTGTTCTGGCGAGGTGGGTTGTTCTGGCGTTCTGGTGCAGGCGCGGTGGTTGACTCCGCCGCAGGAGCGGAGGCCGGCTTTTCAGTCTTGGCGTCGGCAACAAATTCTCCGAGGAGGTCATCAAAGTCGTCAACTGGGGTTGCGACAGTGCGACGTGAGCGAACTGCACGGCTTGGTGCCTCTGAAGCGGCCGGGGCGCCGGCATTCATAATGGCGTCAACAATGGCTGCCTTTGAACGACCGGCAGGCTTCGCTCCAGTTACTTCAGCGATTTTTTGTAGATCAGCGACGCTCTTTGATTCGAGGTCTGAACGATCTGGTGTGGGCTTTGCAGCCATAAGTGTTTCCTTTCTCGCCATCCGTGAAAGAGAATCCTGGACAGAGAAAAAATAAAGAAGTGCCGTCTTGGAAGATTTTCCGCACGCTGGCAAAAGGCCGGTCGCGGACGACAAGTAAAAGTGTAGCCGGAGTTAGCCCAGCTGCGAAAGACTAGGAAATCTTAGAAAGAAGCGCCTTAATGGTGGCGTCGACGATGTCTGGCTCAGCGGTGTCCATGGTGGCGGTATCTGGGTCTTTTAGACCGTTTCCAGTAAGCACACAGACAACAGTCGAACCCTTCGGAACGCCGAACTTGATGATTCCAGCCACTGATGCAGCAGACGCTGGCTCAGTGAAAATTGACTCGTAGCGAGCGAGGTAACGATAGGCGTCAAGAATTTCTTCGTCAGTGACCGCGCGGATGTCCCCGTGTGACTCAGCAATCACCTCGAGTGCTGGCACCCAACTCGCTGGGTTACCAATACGAATTGCCGTGGCGATAGTTTCTGGATTTTCTACTGGGTGCCCGAGAACAATTGGTGCAGCGCCCGCTGCTTGAAAGCCCCACATCTTTGGCAGCGTCGTGATCTTTTTAGCGAAGTGATATTGAGTAAAACCACGCCAGTAAGCAGTGATGTTTCCCGCATTTCCAACCGGGATAGACAGAATGTCTGGTGCCTTTCCAAGCACGTCGACGACCTCAAACGCGCCAGTCTTTTGTCCTTCAATGCGGTCTGCGTTAATCGAGTTCACAATGGTGATTGGAATGTGCTGGGTTAATTCACGCGCCAAGTTAAGTGCCTGGTCAAAGTTGCCACGGATCTGTAAGACCTGGGCACCGTACACAATTGCTTGTGCGAGCTTTCCACGAGAGATCTTTCCTTCAGGAACTAGAACAACACAGTCCATGCCGGCTTTTGCGGCGTACGCAGCAGCTGCAGCCGAGGTGTTTCCAGTAGATCCACAGATAACAGTCTTCGCACCCTTGGCCTTGGCTTGGGTTACAGCGTTAGTCATTCCACGGTCTTTAAAAGAACCAGATGGGTTAAGTCCTTCGAACTTCAGCCACACGTCTGCTTCGAGTCGTTCTGAGAGACGGTCGGCACGAATAAGCGGTGTGTTGCCTTCTTGAAGCGTGACAACTTCTTTCACTCCTTCAAGGTTAAACCACTCTGAATACTCATTAAGGAGTCCGTTCCAACCTGGCATTACTTCACTCCTTCGATAACGCGAATGCAATTTCCAATTGAGTCAACTGAACTCAATTTTGCCAGGTCGCTGATCGTTGCTTGTACGTTCTTTCCAAGTGCTTCGTGCGTCATGAATGAGATGCGAGCTTCATTGCTGACGCCGTGCTGTTCCATAGAACGAATTGAAACATTGTTCTTTCCGAAGACTCCGGCAACCGCAGCAAGTACTCCAGGTTCGTCTTTCACATCGACACTTATGTAGAAAATGCTTGAAGTGTCCCCCGCGTCGATGTCCTTGATCTCTGGATCAACACTGAATGGAACCTGGTGACGCTTGTCAACGCGATTGCGTGCAGCATCTAGTACATCTCCGAGGACCGCAGTCGCTGTGGGCCCACCACCGGCGCCTTGTCCGAGCCACATAAGTGGACCACTATTCACGCCTTCGACAAATACTGCATTCATTGCACCATTTACTGAAGCGAGCGGGTGGCTTCTCTCAATTAATGCCGGATGAACGCGACGAGAAAGTCCGTGTGCCCCGTGACGCTCAGCAACACCTACGAGCTTGATGACGTATCCAGCATTCGTGGCAAAGTCGACGTCAACAGAACGAATGCCAGAAATTCCTTCGCGAGAAATTTCTGTGCTCTTCATCTCGGTGCCAAAAGCGAGTGAAGAAAGAACCTGCACTTTTGCCGCTGCGTCGAATCCTTCAACGTCAGCAGTCGGATCGGCTTCAGCGTAACCAAGAGCTTGTGCTTCTTTCAGCACGACGCCGTAGTCACTTCCCTCACTAGTCATCTTTGAGAGAATGAAGTTTGTTGTTCCATTCACAATTCCCATGACGCGATTAATTCGCTCTCCCGCTAGTGAAGTGCGAAGAGCGCGAATGATTGGAACGGCCCCACCTACGGCAGCTTCATAAAAGAGGTCACAGTTATTTGCGCTAGCGAGACGTGCAAGTTCAGTTCCACAGTCGGCCATGAGTGCCTTGTTTGCAGTAACAACCGAAACGCCATTCTTTAGAGCTGCTTCAACGTAGCTTCGAGCTGGTTCGATGCCTCCAGCGAGTTCAACCAAAATGTCAAGATCTTGACGACTGGCAAGTCCTGCAGCGTCAGTAGTTAAAAGGTCCTTCGAGATAGATCCGCGATTCTTGGAGATGTCGCGAACAGCGACTCCCACAACTTCGATAGTTGCCGTGGCGGCGTCGAGCAATGCGTCGTTACGTGAACGGTCATTGAGTAGCTCAACCAGGGCGCTTCCTACAAAGCCAGCCCCGATTACGCCAACGCGAATTACGGGTGAAGTCATTGGCTAAGTCTAGGGGAAGGGGGCTCAGACTTCGAGACGAGCTAAGTCGTCAAACGTCTCACGACGCAGTACTTCACGGGCTTTTCCGTCTTTTACGAAGATCACAGCTGGTCGTGGAACTCGGTTGTAATTAGAAGCCATTGAATAGCTATACGCCCCTGTTACTGGGGTGGCAATTAGTGCCTCAACGCCAGTTGTTGCTGGAAGCCATGCTTCGTCGATCAAAATGTCGCCACTTTCACAGTGCTTTCCGACAAGGCGGACACTTTGTGTTCGAGGTGCCTTTGGATTTGAAACATCAAATGCTTCATAGCCAGATCCATAGAGAACAGGGCGTGGGTTGTCACTCATGCCACCATCAACTGCCATGTAGGTGCGCTCGGCCACTGGCTTAACTGCTCCTACGCGGTACAACGTAAGGCCAGCTTGGGCGACGATTGCGCGACCTGGTTCAGCGAGAATACGTATCTTTGGATCTAGTCCAATGCGCTTTGCCGCTTCACGGATTGCACTTCCCCACTCAGTAATAGATGGTGCCGATTCGCCTTCGACGTAGGCAACGCCAATTCCACCACCAATGCAGAGTTCGTCAAAGTCATCATCCTTGGTGAACGTTGCGAGAATTTGCATTGTTTCATCAAAGCCAGAAGTTTCGAAAATCTGCGAGCCAATGTGCGCGTGCACTCCGTGCAGCGTTACGCCAGGCAGTGCATCGACCGCGTCGATTGCCTTTCTGGCATCACCAGAAGTAATTGAGAAACCGAACTTGGTGTCTTCGGTGCCCGTCTTAATAAATTCGTGCGTGTGCGCTTCCACGCCGGGGGTCACACGCACTAGACAGTGCACATCTGAACCGCTGGAGGTTAGTGAACCAATTCGTTCAATTTCAGAAAAGTTGTCAACAATGATTCGGTGCACACCGACTTCGATGGCTCGCTTCAGTTCATCTAATGATTTGTTATTTCCGTGGAGAATGATTCGATCTGGATTAATTCCGGCACGTAGAACTATGTCGAGCTCCCCGCCAGTTGAAACATCAATGCAGAGGCCTTCTTCGCTGGCGAGCTTGGCCATTGCCCCACAGAGGAATGACTTGGAGGCGAATGCAACTCCATCGTCAAAAATCTTGGCTGCTTCGCTACAACGTGAGCGCAGGGTCTGCTCGTCGTAGACAAAGAGGGGTGTGCCGTAGGTGGCTGCGAGTTCACTAAGTGAGACGCCACCAATGGTGACGTCATGATCACCAACAACGGCAGTATCTGCCAGTAATGAAGTTGGTAGTGCTTTGGAACTCATAGAAGAACTTTAGATGAGTCCAGTAGCCTGATATGTACGCTCCCGTAGCTCAGTGGATAGAGCATTGGCCTCCGAAGCCATGTGCGCAGGTTCGACTCCTGCCGGGGGCACCAATTGAGGTTTACCTCGCAACAACCATGCGAACGGTGTCAGTTATTGAAGCGCCGCCTTTTGAAGAACCAGCCATAATCACAATGCGGTCCCCGGTCTTAGCGATGCCGGCAAGCTTAAGTTGCTGCATGGCAAATTCGCAGAGCTCATCAATTGCCGTTGCCTGTGAGATGAATGTTTCCTGCACACCCCACGAGCTTCGAAGTTGACGAGCAGTTGCTTCGCTCGGAGTGACGGCAATGATTGGCATTGGAGGACGGAACCGCGAAATTGCACGAGCAGTCATTCCAGATCGTGTGCAAGCAACAATCGCCACAGCTTTTTCTTCCATGGCTGCTCGCCACGCAGATCCAGTCATGGCCGCAGTAATGCGCGCAGGGTCGTGAGGGTCAGTTATGCCCTGTTGGAGACCAAGACCCGCTCCCCACTTCTGGTAGTCGAAGGATTCTTCGGCACGCGTCACGATGCGGTCCATGGTGACAACCGTGCCAATTGGATCGTCTCCGATTGCAGTTTCACCAGAAAGCATTACCGCACTGGCCCCGTCAAGCACCGCGTTGGCAACGTCAGTTACTTCAGCGCGTGTTGGAACTTGGGCATGCGTCATTGATTCAAGCATTTGTGTTGCGACAACTACTGGTCGCGCGAACTTGACACCTTCATGAACAATTGTCTTTTGAAGGTGTGGGACATCTTCGATTGGCATCCGAACTCCGAGGTCACCACGAGCCACCATGATCGAATCTGAAACTTCAATAATCTCAGAAAGGTTTTTAATGCCTTCAGCGGTTTCAATCTTCGCCATCATCATCACATCGTTTCGCCCAAGTACCGTGCGAACTGAAACCATGTCAAATGCTGATCTCACAAATGAAACAGCAAGAATTTCAAATTTTTCGCTGCGAAGCGCTTCCAGACGTTCGCGGTCATCAGCGGTTGGAAGCTGGTCCGCAATGATTGAAGATGGAAGCGAAAGTCCAGGCTTGCCCATCACACCACCACCAGAAACAACCACCGTCATTACAGTCTTTCCCGTTGAAGTTACTTCCAATGAGGTTCCGCCGTCGCCGAGGTGTACGCGGTCACCAGTCTTAAGCATTTGAAGTACGTCGTCACGTTCAACAGCGATTCGAGAGCTTGTTGAAGCTTCACCAAAGGCTTCATAAAGTTCAACTTGATCGCCAACGCTCAGCTGCACCGGAGTAGTGCCGAAGGATCCTGCTCGAATCTTCGGGCCAGGAATGTCAACCATGATCGCGGCGTCAGGAGCGAGTGCTCTCAGGCGGCGCAGTCGCTCAATGTTGGAAGGTATGTCGCCGTGGGCGAAAGAGAGACGGAATACGTCAACGCCCGCGAGGACGAGACCCTTGATGACATCATCACTTTCAGATGACGGTCCAATGGTTGCAACTATTCGCGTACGGCGCAAGGTGATTCCCTTCGTTGTACTACTTAGTCTAGGTGCTAACTAGGAACGCACCGGAACAACAACGTCTGAGCCATCAACATCAACAACGCGAAACTGCATGCCATACCTACTCGCGAGTTCAGGATCTCTAATGATCTCGTGCGCTGGTCCATCAAGAACAACTTCAGATTTATCAAGCAACACCAATCGGTCAGCAAACTGTCCAGCAAGGGTTAAATCGTGCAATGTCGCCAGCACGGTGAGTCCGCATTCAGCTACTTCCTTCTTAAGTAGCTCCAAAAGTTCCATTTGGTGGCGAAGATCAAGTCCAGTAATTGGTTCGTCAAGGACAACCACCATGGTTGATTGTGCGAGTGCGCGCGCAATCACCGTGCGTTGACGCTCTCCACCTGAAAGAACAGAGATGTTCTGCTTGGCGAAGTGCTGAAGCGACAGTCGCTCTAACACTGAATCAACAACTGCTCGGTCTCTCGCTGAAGGAGCACGCAACATGCCGTGATACGAAGTTCGCCCCAGCGTTACGTAATCACGCACACTCATGCCAGCTGGGACCAGCGGATTTTGCGGTACGAAAGCGAGCAAACGCGCGCGCGCTCGCTCATTACGTTGAGCCATGTCTTGACCACTGATCTTCACCGAGCCTGATCCAAATTTTCTTATGCCAGCGACTGCTTCAATAAGTGATGTTTTCCCTGCACCGTTAGGTCCAATAATTGTTAGCCAGGAACCTGCTTCGACGTTAAGCGTCACATCTGACACCAACTTCTTTGATCCAGCGCTGACCGAGAGATTGTTTATTTCAATAGCGTTCGTCATGAAGACTTCCTAAAGCTAAGAATCAAAACGAATACTGGCGCGCCTACGGCTGCAGTAATTACACCAATCGGAAGTTCAGACGGAGCAATTGCAGTTCGCGCAATCGTGTCGGCAATCACTAAGAACGCTGCGCCAAGAGCAGCCGAGATTGGCAAGATTCGACGATTGGAAATACCAACCAGAAGTCTCACAATGTGCGGAACAATAATTCCAACGAATCCAATTAACCCGACCACAGAAACAATCGCCGCGGTGCCAAGTGATGAAGCGAGGATAACTATGAAGCGAATTCGCCGAACTGGCAGTCCGAGTGATTTCGCCTCATTTTCGCCAACGCTCATTACGTCCAATGCGCGACCACAAAGTATGCACACTGCAATGCAAACAATTACGTAGGGAAGGATGAGGTTGACTGATGACCAGTTCGCACTTGCGAGTGAGCCAAGTAGCCAGATGTAGACACGAGCAATTGAGTTCGCTGAAGCTTGTTGTTGCAAGAACGTCTGCGCGCTTGTTAAGAGTGCCGCAATCGCAACACCAGCGAGAATGAGTGTCCCCTCGTTTGAGCGGCTACCTCTCCCACCAATTGCCCAGGTCGCCCCAACCGCCACAAGTGCACCGATAAACGCAAGTAGTGGAGTCCACGTTGGCGTGTTGAGCCCATGTCCAACGTCCATAATTGCGAACGTTGCACCAATGCCCGCGCCCGCTGCGACTCCAAGCAGATACGGATCAGCGAGTGGATTGCGAAACACACCTTGATAGGAACCTCCAGCCACCGCCAACATCGCACCAGCTAAGAGTCCCAGCACTAAGCGTGGCGCACGAAGTTGCCAAATGACTGTTGTCTGCATCTGGTCAAGTGTGCTGTGGCCAATACCAATGTGGGCAAAGAGTGATCCGAAGATTCGAGAGTTGCTCACCGAAGTTGGACCAACAACTAGCCCGCACACCACCGCAATGACGAGAAGCGCCAGCGTGAAAACGCTGACGACAACGACTCGACGGGTGGTGGGCGGACTAAGTGTCATTTAGTTCCAGAGCATCTTGTTATTGAGCGCTGCTCTCACTGCTGAGGCCAGTGACTTCATAAGTTCAGGTAACTGCGGACCCCATTCAGATGCGACGTTTGGGTTCAACGAAGCAACTGCTCCATTAGCGGCTGCACTGACTTTTGTGAATCCGGTGCGAGCATTCACCTGTGACTTGGTTTGTCCGTCTGCGGTGAAAATCAGCTTTGGATTTGAACTCAAAATGTATTCAGCGCTTAAAGATGGATACCCCGCATCAGCCGAGGTTGCTACTTCGTCGGCGATGTTTACTGTGCCGAGTGACTTCAGTAGTGATCCAACAAATGTCTGGCTCGTTAGTGAGTAGTAGGGTTTCACTCCTACTTCATAAAACACCGTGAGTTTTTTAGAAGGGTGAGCTGGAATTGAAGCAATGGCAGCTTTGATTGCCTTCTTCATGGACGAAGTCAACTTTGCTGCTTCGCTACTGTGGCCCGAGAGCTGTCCGAGTTGGGTGATTTGTGCATAAGCACCATTCAATGTTGACGGTGCTGATTGAACAACAACGTTGACCCCGAGCGCCATTAACTTTTGCTGAATGCTGTTGGCGTTATAGGAAATCACCACTAGTGATGGCTTTGATTTACCTGGACAAATTGAACCAATCGCCTCTGCACTTGGATTTAGTGGATTGATCTTGTCTTTCAGTGCAAGAACTTCTGCCTGAGCTGGGTATGTTGAATCCGCATCAACGGCACCAACTTGTGAGCCTGCACCAATTGCGTACAACGTCGCTGTTGCACTCGGTGACAGCGACACAATGCACGATGGCGACTGTGTAACAGCGCCTGCTGTTGTGATGCTTGCTAGGGGAAACGTCAAAGCACTAAGAGTTAGTGCAACGACGAACCGAGGGAAATGTTTCATGGATATCTCCTTGTTCGTCGAGTCAGGTGGACGACGGAGAAATACCCGAACGACCGCTCCTTACCTCGAGAGCTGTCTTCACATCTCCTCGCGGTAGGCGACCTGGCTTTATGGGCTTCTCACGAAGGCCACTTACAGTTGCGGGACAGCGTAGGAATTACACCTACTTCGCTGCCGCGAGGCACTCTGACCTTATCCCACGAATGTGGAGAGAATTAGCTCTTTTTGAAACGAGCGAGGATGCCGCCTTTTTTGACTTTGGCAACCTCTCGTGAACAGGAACAACGCTCATTCATGGGGACACCTTCGAGGGCTTGCTCAATGTGTTCGCCACAACCCTTCCAGGTTGGCTTTTTGCAGTTTTCACATGTAACGCGCTGGCACATAGTTAATCTCCTAATCCTCGAGCAACCGGTTTTGGTCCTGCATTGATATTGCCATACCTGTGACGGGTCATGGCCACGCTCTGTTCTAAGAACCAGCGTGGCCCCTCAACATGCCCTTCTTGAGCGAGTGGACGACGGTCAGTTGAAATCCCAACTTCTAGCAACTCACGTACGGGTGCTGCTTCAGTACTGAGCCAGCGAACTTTTGAAAATGCTTCTGCTCTTGCAACGAGTTCTTCAATTGTTTCAATAGTCGCCGTAGGAATGTGACTTAGTGCCTTAGCGCAACTGAACAAAACCTTCGCCCCTGACAGTGAACACAGCGCTTCCAAGAACAAACGCTCCGCTCCAGTGAATGAGTCGTCAACACGAACAAGAATGCTCCTAAGGGTGTGGCGATAGCGCTGAATGTTTGCTTCAACGCTTAAATTGGACTTATCAATGGCTCGCGATCCCACTTCGTACCACCATGTTTTAAAACTGGCTGTGGCACTTTCGTGAGTATGAAGCACTGGCCATGACCTGAGTGCATTCACGTAGTTCGCACCACCAGCTTTGTGCGTTGGTCCAACGCTGCTTCTCTTCCAGCCACCAAATGGTTGACGATCTACTACGGCTCCGGTAATGCTTCGGTTTAAATAAACGTTGCCTGCTTCGACCCGGTCAATCCAGTCTTGGCACTCAGACTCATCCAGTGAGTGCAAGCCAGCCGTCAGACCATAAGGAACACTGTTCTGCCAGCGCAGAGCAGTTTCAAAGTCTGGAGCAACCATCACGCCTAACACTGGGCCAAACCACTCGTTTTGGTGACTCCACGATCCTGGCTTGACCCCTAGCTTCACCCCCGGGTGCCACAAGAGACCAGCATCGTCTAGCTTTTCTGGCTTAATCAGCCATAACTCTCCGTCGTCCAAAGTTGTAAACGCTCTAGCCAAGTTTGCTTCTGCAGTGCGAATAATTGGACCTACAGTGCTTGACAATTCGTACCCTGGACCTACCTTCAGACTCTCCACCGCGTCAATGAGCTGACGCGTAAAAGCCGGATTGTCAAAAATGGATTTCTCAACTATTGCCAGACTCGCCGCGCTGCACTTTTGACCCGCGTGACCAAACGCTGACTGGACTAGGTCTTTAACTGCAAGGTCAATGTCAGCGTGTGAAGAGATGAGCAATGAATTCTTTCCACTCGTTTCAGCGAGCAAATTTATGTCAGGCTTCCATGCCGTAAACATTTCCGCCGTTGCAAATGCGCCAGTAAGAATTACTGCGTCAATACCTTCGTGTGTTACAAGGTGACGACCATTTTCATCGTCGCGAGTCGGCACAAACTGTAAGACGTCCTTAGGGACTCCCCCGCGCCACAACTGCTGCACCAGTGCCCAGCCAGTTGCGACAGTTTCGGGTGCCGGTTTGAAGATGACTGTATTCCCAGCTGCAAGGGCTGCACAAATTCCACCATTCGCAATTGCGTAGGGGAAATTCCATGGTGGAACAACAAGCACTACGCCAAGTGGCGACGAGTCGGCAAAATGATTTGCAGTGTCGGCGTAGTAACGAGCGAAGTCAATTGCTTCACTCACTTCAGGGTCTGCCTCACTAACGGTTTTACCTGCGTCCTTCGCCATAATGGCAATGGAAGCCGCGCGTTCTTGCTGCATGATTTCACTTACGTTTTCAAGAATTCGTCTGCGCTCTAACGTGCTTAGGGCTGACCATGAACTGGTGGCACGTCTCGCACCCGAGACCGCAGCATCAACTTGATCAGCGTTCGCAATGCTGTAGCGATACCAGACACTTGCGTTATTGCTCGGGTCATGTCCCAATTCAGTTTCGTCAGTGAGAATTTCTTCCCCATTAATTACGAGCGGTATCTGGTCTAGATGAGTAGTTTTTATTTTCCCGATCGCGGCCAGAACTGGCTCGACATAGCCTGGAAAAGTTGGGTCACCATCGCTGATGTTTTCAAACGCATCACTGGGTGGCATGTGAGGTGTGACTAGTCGTCGCGAGTTTGTATCTAAAGTGTGACGCTTTTCCACGGAAGTCTTAAACCGGACTTTTTGTTCTTCGAAGACGGCTTGGTCTTCAGCAATGTAGAAAGCGGCTTTCAAGTAGTTCTCATCGGAAGTATTTTCGTCGAGTCTGCGCACCAAGTAAGCAACCGCAGCTGCAAAGTCATCATGCTGCGTTACTGGGGCATAAAACAGAACCGGTTGACCACTTTTTACGATTGCAAATGCTTCAGCATTGGCCATACCTTCAAGCATTTCAATATCAATTTGGTCGAGCACGCCACGCGTTCGAGCGATTTCAAGCGCCCACGTAACGTGAAAAAGATTGTGACTCGCAACCCCGATACGTACAGCATCAGCATTTTCGGGTCGAAGACTTATGTCAAGTAGCCGTGAATAGCTCGCATCAACATCGGCTTTCGAATCAAAGGGAGCGGCAACCCAGCCATGCATTTGCGCTTCTGCATGCTCCATAGCCAAGTTCGCTCCCTTAACGAGGCGAATCTTGATTGATGAACCATGCTCTGCATATCGTTGCTTAGACCAGTCGAGAAGCTCATCAAACGCTCCATGGCTGTCTGGAAGATACGCCTGCAGCACAATGCCTGCTTTAAGTGACGTAAATTCGGGTTCACTCAGAACTTTTTTGAAAACATCAACGGTCAATCGAAGATCGCGAAACTCTTCCATGTCCAAATTGACAAAAACATTGCTCGCTTTTGCCTCGCGGTAGATCACACGTAAACGTTCACACATCCGTTGAAGCGAACCATCGTAATCAATTGGCGTAATCTGGCTCACCACCGCTGAAAGTTTGACTGAAACGTAGTTGACGTTTTCACGGCGCATCATCTCAAGAACTCGACTTAGCCGTTCGCTCGCCTCTCTATCGCCAAGAACCGCCTCACCAAGCACATTGATGTTGAGGTTGATGCCTTCGCTCTTTCGAACCTGGCTATGGCCCTTGAGTTTTTTCGGCTCCGCGGCGAGAATCAAGTCTTTTGACAAACCACGCACACGTCCATGTACCACAGCTACAACAAATGAAGGTGCCACGTACGAGGCCAATGCAATGAATCGAAGTCCGAAGGCATTGAAAAATCCAAATCCGTCAATCGACGCATCCTTCGCTGCACTGCGAAGTACTTTTGCTGCGCTCTTACGAGACGAAATACGCATAACTTCATCGGTAAGTGCCATTGTCACGTCGATGGCTTTGTCATCTCGGAACAACCTCGCGAATCTTTTGCGATTCGCAATTTCACGCCTGGACCGATTCTTTTCTGCGTTAGTGATCATCGATGCAGCATTTGCAGTCGATGTGTCAATTAAGGCGTCAAGCGAAGTGTCAGTCTGGGATGTCATGACTGTCCATGTTAAGCATTGACTGAAGTGATTAGGCCGTCATGCCGCCATCAGCCGCAATGTCGGCTCCGGTGACAGAAGAAGACTCAGGAGAGCAGAGCCACAAAACTACTTCTGCAATCTCACTAGGCTCCAGCAATCGCCCAACTGGCTGCTGCTTGCCAAACTCTTCAACGCTCTTGAGGCCATAGACCTTTGCTGATGCTTCCAAGATGTCGGTGCGAGTTGATCCAGGACTCACGGCATTTGCGGTGACGCCGTGCTCTGCGAGGTCCATAGCGGCGCTTCTGATCAGTCCAACAACTGCGTGCTTTGATGCGGTGTAGGCAGCCAGGTTGTAGAGCCCTGTGCTTCCTGCTGAAGAAGCAATCGCCACAATGCGACTGTTAGCTTCAGGTCCATTAGCAATGAGTGTTGGTGCAGCAGCTTCAATCAGACGCCTCACACCAAGAACATTCACCGAAACAACTGCGTCCCACTGTTCATCGCTCACTGTCCAAAACGGACCGCCGCCACCCATTACCCCGGCGCACGCGACAACTACGTCGAGGCGCCCGAAGTGACGCACTGCTGTTTCAACGGCGAGTTGCATGTCGGTGGCACTTCTAACGTCACCAACGAGTCCGAGTACTGCGTCACCGTGACGATTCACGACTGCGTCGAGATCTGCAGGCGTTGCGAGCGGGTACGAAATTTCTGGAATGTCACGACAACGATCCACTGCAACTACGTGGTATCCACTGTTTACGAGTGCGTCAACTGTGGCGGCACCAATACCGCGTGCGGCACCGGTAACAATCGCCACTCGACTCATGAACCAAGCTTCCTAAAGAATCCCTCAGGAGCAACGACGTCGTCGCGCGAGAGCTCATTGATGTTTGACTTACCGAGTCCGAGCAATGTTGAGTCAATGCCACCACGAAGTACGTCGAGCACATTTTCAACACCGGCTTGTCCGCCAGCTGCAAGTCCCCAGAGGTAGGCGCGACCAATCATGACTCCCTTGGCTCCAAGCGCCAGGGCCTTCACGACGTCGCTTCCACGGCGAACACCACCGTCAAGGAATACTTCAATCTGTGAACCCACTGCGTCCACCACTGCAGGAAGAGACCTAATTGGCGCTGGAGTTCCGTCCAAGTTGTTTCCACCGTGGTTAGATACCGAAAGAGCAGTAGCACCGAGGTCAACCACACGCTTGGCGTCATCAATGCGGCTTACGCCCTTCACCATGAATGGTCCGTCCCACTGCGCGCGAAGCCAAGCAATGTCATCCCAGCTTGGAAGGGGGCTCTGCATCCACTCGTAGTACGCGCCGAAGAATGTTGGTGGCTTTGTTCCTACTGGTGACATGTTTGGTGCCCCGAGGTCAGGAAAGCGACCCGTTAATGCAAACTTTGTTAGCCAGCGTGGTCGCACGATCACTTCAGGTGCGAGCTTCACCATTGCCTTCAGATTGATCTTCTCTGGAATCCAAGGACTACCCCAGTCACGTCCGTTAGAGAACGACCAGTCGAGGGTCAAGATAATTCCCTTGGCGCCAGCGGCCTTGGCGCGGATGAGACGCTGCACCATGGTGTCGCGGTCTCCCGACCAGTACATCTGGAAAAGAACTTGGCTGTTTACTGCGCAGACATCTTCGACTGACTTGCTGGCAAATGAACTGAGTCCCATGAGAACGCCGCGATTCGCTGCCGCGCGTGCAACGGCAACTTCGCCGTCTGGGTGAACAGCTTGCACACCGGTTGGAGAAATAATGACGGGCATGGAAGTTGACTCGCCCATGAGTGTTGTCTGCATCTGGCGTTCGTTAGAAAGTCCCGCGATATGAGGTGCGAATCCAAGTTGGTCGAATGACTCGAGGTTGTCCTTCGAAGAAAGACCTTTTTCAGATCCTGCAATGAGGGCACCGTAGACAGACTTTGGTAGGTACTTCTCTGCTCGACGTTGCGCAACAGCAACTGTTTCAAACCACTTATAAGCCACTGGCCCTCCGATTAAGTATCAGATTGAGATTACCTGAGAGTTGCAATAAGACAATCCATCAGTTCCTTTGTGGGTCTCGGAGAGATTCAATCCCAACGGAATAAACAATCAAGATCAAGAACAGCGATTCGCACGGAGCGAGTTGAGGTCTTCATCCCAACCGGTCCCACGGAGCTGTCTCGCTTCGTCTACTGACAAGGCCTCTCTCGCGAGAAGTCGAAGGGCCATGTTGACTGCATCATTCTTCGTTGACAGGTTGTATCGACGCATCACCACTTCGCAGGACTTTTCGTCAATGTCTACATTGGTGCGTGCCATACAACATTCATACACCAAATCTGTAGATAACCTTATTTCGAGTTAATTGAGACCGGCACTCGCTTGGAGTGGTCAGGTGATGGCTTAGGGATAAGCATTAGCTTCTTTGCTGCAAGTGCCGTCTCTCCGTGGCCAAATACACACTCAGGGTCTGGGTCAGTCATTTCGAGTCCAGTAAAGAACTTCGCAGCCATGCAGCCACCACGACATGCGTCGTATGAACCACATGACCCACATGCTCCTGGGTTGCCCGGTTCACGAAGCGAGGTAAAGAGGTCGCTCTCGGTCCACACTGCATTGAATCCAGCGTCACGGACGTTGCCAGCTTTGAATTCGTCATGGATTACAAACGGACAGGCGTAGACCTCACCAATTGGGTCGATGAGACAAACCACTCGCCCAGCGCCACAAAGATTAAGTCCGTCGAGGGGATCACCAAGTGCCGAGAGGTGAAAGAAAGAGTCACCGGTAAGAACGTTTGGACGCTCCATCAGCCACTTGTAGAGACGACGGTTTTGTTCCTGTGTCGGGTGCAGTTCATCCCACACATCAACACCACGTCCTGATGGGCGAAGACGAGTGAGTCGAAGTTGCGCGCCGTAATGCTTGGCAATTGCTTCAAACTCATCAAGTTGTTCAATGCTGTCTCTGGTCATAACAACCGAGATCTTGAATTCTCCAAAATTCGCATCACGAAGGTGGTCCATGGCAAGTCGCGCAGCCGCGTAACTTCCTTCACCGCGAATCTTGTCGCACGTCTCGGCGTCAGCGCCATCAATAGAAATCTGAATGTCGAGGTAGTCAATTGCGGCGAGCCGCTTCGCTGCTTCAGCGTCAATGCGTGTTCCATTAGTTGAAAACTTCACACCAACTTTTTGATTGACTGCGTGTTCAATGATTTCGAAGAAGTCGCGGCGAATCATTGGCTCCCCGCCACCAATGTTGATGTAGAAGATTTGCATCGCGGCAATCTCATCAATGAGTGCCTTGGCTTCGTCGGTGTTCAGCTCCTTAGGGTCTCTGCGACCTGACGATGACAGACAGTGCGTGCAAGCAAGGTTGCAGGCGTAGGTCAACTCCCACGTCAGACAGATTGGAGCCGCGAGGCCACGTTCAAACTTGTCGCGAAGACTGGAGTTAGCGCCCACAGATAATGTCCGATTTCACTAATGCGCCAACCGCTTCTACGTAGCGGTCGTGCTCGTTTGGAACTACAGCGTCAATTGCTTCATTCACTGAATTGAAGTTTTCGAGACTACGAAGAATCGCTACAAGTTCGCGAGACTTTAAAAAGACCAATCGGCGGTTGCCGTGGTGATATGCGAGAGCACCGAATGCTTCATCGCGAAGAGAAACCTGCGAGCTGAGCGACCACGGTGCCGACGCGTCAAAGATGACGCTGGTCGACAATGACACGGTTTAGTAAACCCCGCAAAGTCCGTCGATAGATACTTCTTCAACGAGTAGCTCAGTATCGCCAATAATTTCTACAACTTCGTCTGCGATCAATGTGTCTGGTGACATGCTTTTCTCCTTAAGTTGTTCCATTATTACCTATGGCGCGACACCCTGTTTAGCATTCATGGCAAACTGCTTCAATGAGTCAGCTAATCGCCCAGGCCCCGAGCCCCGTTGACGCACCAATTGCTGTGGGAACCCTGGTTCGCATTGACTCAGAATCGAAGTTCTTAGACCGTGATTATTTGACGGGTGGCGCACCATGGAAATTGCTCCGTCTTCCTGGCGGTTCAAAAACCGTGGCCCAGAGTTGGATAAATGGCGCCAGAATTCAGCCTGGGCAAGAGCGTTTTGCCCGCACGTTGATTAACCAAGGAATGCTGCATCCTATTTATGAGTCGCGAGTTGACGTCGAGCAAATAGATGTTGTCATTCCTGTGCACAACGACATCTCACGTGTTTCACGACTTCTCACTTTGCTCAGAGATTTTCACGTGACGATTGTTGATGACGCGTCGAGTAATCCAGCACTTCTCGCAGAAATTGTTTCTACGTTTGGACAGTCGCTGGTTCGACTCGAAGAAAACGTGGGTCCGGGCGGAGCCAGAAACGCAGGGCTCAGGTCAACAAGTCGCCCATTCGTCTGGTTCATTGACGACGATGTAATTGTGAGCGATGCTCTCAACGTTGCTGCACGCCTGTTCTGTCAGTTCAATGACCCCATGGTTAGCTGCGTGGCCCCACGAGTGCGCGGCAGCGGTGGTCATTCACTACGTGACAAGTTTGAACTTCGCTTCAGTCCCCTCGACATGGGTGCTCGCCCACAGATAGTTGTTCCCGGTGGTCCAGTTGGTTATCTCCCGAGTGCGTGCATGATGGTGCGACGTAGTGCTGTGGGAGCAGGGTTCGATCCAACACTTCGCATTGGAGAAGACGTAGACCTCGTGTGGCGACTCCACGATCAGGGCTGGCTCGTTCGTTACCTCGCAGATGTTGTCGTCACGCACCGAGCTCGGACAAGTTGGAGTGCTTGGTGGCATCAACGCGTGCAGTACGGCGTCTCTTCTAGTGAACTGGCGAAGCGTCACCCCGGCAGGCTTGCTCCCCTGCGTGTTGATCCTTGGACTCTGGTTGCTTGGGGAACTGTGTTTATTGGCAGACCCTCACTAGGGGCTCGAATCATCAGTGTGAACAGCGAAGCCTTAATAGAACGGCTCGAAGACTCAGCAGACGAACCAGAGCACGTCGCGAGAGAAGTTGTGGCGAAAGGAATGGTCAAATCCGGAGGCCCACTTGCTCGCGCCGCAGTTAGGACCTTTGGACCACTGATTCTTTTATTTGCACTGCACCCGAAACTTCGTCGACGAGTACTTGCACTATTCGTAATTGGCACCGCGTGGAGATGGCGAAAGACGCAACTTCACCCGCTTGATGTCCCAGTCGCGATCGCCGACGACGTTGCCTACAGCCTTGGAGTCGCCAAGGGAGCAATCAAAAGTCGCTCATTCGCAACAATGACGCCCGACATAACTAAGTCGAGCGTCACGTTGCGAAAAGTTTTAGGTATTTCAGTTCAAAAGAACTAGAACTTAACTACGCCTCGAACGTTGAGTCCTGCTTCGAGGTCAAGGTAACCCTGGTTGACTTCGTCAATTGAGTATTCCTTGGTAACAAGTTCGTTTACTTGAATCTTGCCTTCGTGGTGTAGACGAAGAAGAAGTGGAATCTGAACTCGTGGTGCAGTTGATCCAAACACTGAACCCAGAATTTGCTGGTTCCAGAGGGTCAACATAGCCATGTTCACAGTTACTTCTGTCTGGTCGAACGGCGCAATGCCAGTCGCCACGATTGTTCCATTCTTCGCAAGGATTGAACGAGCTTCTTCAATGAGCTCACCAGTAAGGCGTCCCGGCGTTAGAACAATTACGTCACAGTTCTGTCCGTTAGTGAGTTCACCCAGGAAACTGAATGCAGCTTCAAGTGCAGAACTTGCACCGTGGGTTGCACCGAGCTTCATGGCACGCTCAACCTTGGTTGGGTTGGTGTCAATTGCAATGACGGCGCGAGCACCAGCGTGCAGTGCACCCTGTACTGCTGCAGAACCAAGTCCACCAACACCGATTACTGCAACAACGTCTCCAGGCTTTACGCCACCACGGTTAACAGCTGACCCCCAGCCTGATGCGAAACCACATGAGATGAGTGCTGCAGCCTTGAGGTCATACCAAGGGTCGATCTTCACGACTGAAGCTTCGTGCACAACAATCTGCTCTGAGAATGTTCCGAGCTGGCACATACGGTTCAAGTTCTGGCCTTCCCAGTGATGACGCCAAGTGTTGTCAGACATCATTGGGCCAGCAAGGGTGTTTGCACCAAGGTCACACACGAATGGTGCGCCAGAAGCACATGACTTGCAGCGACCACAAGCAGGGATGAATGAAACAGCAACGTGGTCACCAACAGCAAGACCTGAGACGCTTGGACCCACTGCTTCAATAACGCCAGATCCTTCGTGTCCACCAATTACTGGGAACATTGAGTCAGTTCCGAAGAAGTTAAGAACTTCGATTGGTGCAGTGATGTCACCAGTGCGAGTGTGTTCGTCAGAGTGACACATTCCGGCGTACGCCATCTTCACTCGAACTTCGAAGGCCTTTGGCTCATCGATTTCGATTTCCTCTGTATGCCAAGGACCGTTCTTCTCAGTAACGATTGCGGCTTTTACTTTCATGTCATCCCCCAAAATCAAGAAGGGCAATTCGCCCTACAGGGACTCTACATCTGCTGCGGCGCAGCTATGCCCAGTAATGAAAGCCCAAGTTCCAGAGTTCTGGCGGTCAATTCGCACAAGGCAAGTCGCTCGGCGCGAAGAGCCCCTTCAGAGCTGAGAACCGGACAGGCCTCATAAAAAGTTGTAAATCGTTGGGCTAGATCGAATAGGTAGGTGCAGAGCTTGTGGGGCTGCAGTGTTTGAAAAGCCACGTCAAAAGCTTCAGGAAGAGCCAAGAGTCCGAGGGCCAGCTGGCGCTCTTGGGGGCTTTCAAGTGCGAACGTTGCTTCACCAGGAACATACGGCGCATCGAGGCGGCGAAAGATTGAACGAAGTCGAGCGTGCGCGTACTGAAGATACGGACCCGTGTCACCTTCGAAGGCGAGCATGCGGTCCAGATCAAAAATGTAGTCACGCTGGCGTTCTGTAGAGAGGTCGGTGTATTTAATTGCAGCGCGAGCAATGTCTGTGGCGAGTGCAGTTCGATCAGCGTCACTCAGTTCACTGCCACGTGCAACGAGTGCCGCGTCAGCGCGCTCAATCGCTTCATCCAGTAGTCCTACGAGCTTTACGGTGCCGCCACTTCGTGATTTAAACATCTTGCGGTCTGGACCAAGTACGTGACCGAACGAAACATGTTCGCAGCGAACATTCTCTGGCAACCATCCAGCCATGCGCGCAACCGCATAGAGCATGTCGAAGTGTTGTGCTTGAGGAGTTCCCACGACGTAAAGAATTTCGTCGGCCTTTAGACCACTCACACGATTACGAATTGCAGCGAGGTCAGTTGCTGCGTATCCGAATCCTTCATCACGCTTTTGCACAATCATTGGTAGTGGTTCATCGTCGCGGTTTACAAATCCCGGCGGGAACACGCAGAGCGCTCCATCACTGTCAGTGATGAGACCCTTGGCGCTGAGGTCTTTCACAACGTCATCGAGCATGTCGTTATAAAACGACTCACCCACGTTGTCATCTGGAGTCAGGGTTACGTCGAGCTTTTTATACACCTCGGCGAAATACGAAACTGACTGGTCAACGAGAATCTTCCAGAGTCGAAGTGTTTCTTTGTCGCCACCTTGAAGAGCCACAACTCGAAGTCGGCTGCGTTGTTTGAAGGCATCATCAGCTTCGAACTTTTCTCTCGCACCCTTGTAGAAAGTGTCAAGGTCACCAATGGATAGTTCTGCGACAGCTTGGTCTTCACCAAGATCGAGCAAGTGCTCAATCAACATTCCAAAAGGTGTGCCCCAGTCGCCAATGTGATTTCTGGCAATAACGTTGTTACCAACAAAGCGGTTCATTCGAGCGAGTGCGTCACCGATCACCGTGGAGCGAAGGTGACCAACGTGCATCTCTTTTGCAACGTTTGGCGCTGAGTAGTCAATGACCACAGTCTTGGCTGCGCTGGACTTCTCGAGTCCGAGGCGTGGGTCATTGCTGAGCTCTCGAAGCTGTGCATTAAAGACTTGCGTGGTGAGGTTGAGGTTCAAGAACCCGGGACCAGCAATTTCAACTGTTGCGATGTCGGCGACGTCAAGGGCTGCAACGACAAGTTCAGCAACTTCGCGTGGCGGTTTGCCAACTTGCTTGGCTAGGGCCATGACTCCGTTGGCCTGGTAATCGCTGCGATCTGACGGGCGAAGTACTGGGTCAGCACCAGAGATGACGCTGTCGAACGCTTTTTGCAGGCGCGAAGCGAGAAGGTCATACGTGCTGGTCATAACGTCCAGTCTCCCACTTTTTAGCCACTTCACCGTGCCAGTGTCTAGAAATACTGACCTCATCTCGGTCGTAGAATGGAGACATGACATCCCCCTCACTCAACAGCTTCCAGTCGAAGAGCACGCTAAATGTTGGCGGCCGCTCACTTACCTATTACTCGCTTCAAGCAGATGCGCTTAAGAAGTTAGGTGTCGACAAACTGCCGTATTCAATCAAGGTGCTTCTAGAGAACTTGCTACGTCACGAAGACGGCGCGAAGGTCACAGCATCAGACATTGAAGCACTCGCTAAATGGGCTGATACCCCAAGCAGACACGGTGAAGCAGCCGGAGACGATGCGAAGGAAATCGCCTTCACCCCTGAGCGCGTTCTGATGCAAGACCTCACCGGAGTTCCTGCAGTTGTTGACCTCGCTTCAATGCGTGACGCAATCATTGCCCTCGGCGGCGACCCAGCCAAGATCAACCCACTTGTTCCAGTCGAACTCGTCATTGACCACTCAGTAATTCTTGAGCGCACTGGAACACCAGAAAGCTACGAACAAAACGTTGCCATTGAATACGACCGCAACGTCGAGCGCTACACCTTTCTCAAGTGGGCCCAGAGTTCGTTTAAGCAGTTCCGCGTCGTGCCACCAGGAATGGGAATCTGTCACCAAGTAAACCTCGAACACCTCGCCCGCGTTGTTTTTGAAAATGACGGCGTTGCTTATCTCGACACCGTTGTTGGAACTGACTCACACACCACCATGGTGAACGGTCTTGGAGTTCTTGGATGGGGCGTTGGAGGAATTGAAGCAGAAGCAGGAATGCTCGGTCAACCAACATCAATGTTGATTCCACCAGTGGTTGGACTTCGACTCAGCGGATCACCTAAAGAAGGTGTTACTGCAACTGACGTGGTGCTCACCATTACTGAACTACTTCGCAAACAAGGCGTGGTTGGAAAGTTTGTTGAAGCCTTCGGTCCTGGCGTGACGTCACTTTCGCTTGAAACTCGCGCAACAATTGGAAACATGGCTCCTGAATACGGAGCAACATGTGCAATCTTCCCGATTGACCAGATCACCATTGACTACCTCGCATTCACTGGACGTCCAAAGACGCAACTCGAACTCGTTGAGGCGTACGCCAAGGCCCAGGGAATCTGGCACGAAGCTGGAGCAGCTGAGCCGGTGTATTCAGAGTACGTAGAGCTTGACCTGGCAACTGTCGAGCCATCGCTCGCAGGACCAAAGCGTCCACAAGACCGCGTGTCGCTTAGCGGTGTTCGTGGTGCATTTAAAACTGCACTCGGACGTGACGTAAAGACAGTCGCTGGTAAGGATTATGCGCAAAGCATTAGCGACGGAGCCGTAACAGTTGCTGCGATTACTTCTTGCACCAATACTTCTAACCCTTCAGTACTTGTTGCTGCTGGACTAGTTGCCAAGAAGGCCGTAGAACTCGGACTGAGCGCTAAGCCGTGGGTAAAGACTTCACTTGCTCCTGGAAGCCGCGTGGTTATGGACTATCTCGAGAAGGCCAACCTTGTTGAGCCACTCGACAAGCTTGGTTTCTACCTCGCTGGATACGGTTGCACCACCTGCATTGGAAACACTGGCCCACTACTTGACGGTGTGTCCGACGCAGTTAATGAACATGACCTTTCAGTGGTTTCAGTGCTGTCGGGAAACCGTAACTTTGAAGGTCGCATTCACCCAGACGTGAAGCAGAACTTCCTTGCGTCTCCTCCACTAGTCGTGGCCTACTCACTCGCTGGAACAGTTGACATTGACCTCAATACAGAACCGCTCGGCACCGGATCAAACGGTCAGCCAGTATTTCTAAAAGACGTCTGGCCAACTGACGCAGATGTTGCCGCAGCAGTTCGTGCATCACTGACTCCCCAGATGTTCGAAGAGCGTTACGCCAGTGCCTTCAGTGGTGACGAGCGTTGGCAGGGTGTTCCTGCAACGAACGCTGTGACCTACGCATGGGACAGTTCATCAACCTACGTGAAGCTTTCGCCATTCTTTGATGGACTCTCAATGCAGCCTGGTGTTGTTTCAGACTTCACTGGCATTCGCGTTCTAGCAAAACTCGGTGACTCAGTAACCACTGACCACATCTCACCCGCTGGAAACATTCGCGCCAACGTGCCTGGTGGTCTCTACCTCACCGAGAAGGGCGTAAAGGCTCAGGACTTCAACAGTTATGGAACGCGACGTGGAAACCATGAAGTGATGATGCGCGGAACGTTCGCGAACATTCGTCTTCGCAACCAAGTCGCACCCGGTACTGAAGGTGGCATCACAATCAAGTTCCCAGAGAACGAAGAGATGTTCATCTACGACGCTTCGATGCTTTACCAAGAAGAGGGCACTCCCCTCATGATTATTGGTGGCAAGGAATACGGAAGTGGATCAAGCCGTGACTGGGCCGCGAAGGGAACCAAGCTCCTCGGAGTGAAGGCAGTTCTCGTTGAGAGCTTCGAGCGCATTCACCGTTCAAACCTTGTAGGAATGGGAATTCTTCCACTTCAGTTCAAGGCCGGAGAAACTGCGGAGACCTACAAGCTTGATGGCACCGAAGTATTTGAAATTGCGGGACTCGACCCACTTAACCGTGGCGAGACTGTTCCGACTGTTCAAGTAACTGCGAAGCGTGCAAACGGTGAAGAGCTGAAGTTTGAAGTGCGACTACGCATTGATACGCCAACTGAAGCTGAGTACTACCGCCACGGTGGAGTACTTAACTTCGTACTTCGCCAACTCGCTGCTAA
>Ga0214207_1000019_pt1 | contig 53370 bp, 42 predicted proteins | sample TroBogEpilimnion_6_FD_153045 | JGI IMG/M metagenome (GOLD analysis project Ga0214207, IMG submission 153045) | Freshwater microbial communities from Trout Bog Lake, WI - 13JUL2009 epilimnion | ecosystem: Environmental > Aquatic > Freshwater > Lake > Epilimnion/Euphotic zone | place: Trout Bog... | reverse complement strand
AGATAGAAGAAGTATCTAGAGTAACCATTGAGATCGCCCAGGAGGCGCATTGAGATCGGCTAAAAAAGCCTTGCTGTATTGGAATACCCTTCGTTACCTTAAGCCGATTCAAATCTATCGACGCTTTTGGTTTCGATACTATCAGCCATCTCTCAATTGTGATGTGCCTCAGATTCATCTTGCTAAACCAAAGGGTATTTGGCGAAGACCGGTAGCCCATAGTCAGTCGATAATAGAGAAAAATACATTTCGTTTTTTAAATCAGACGCAAGAAATTTTTGGGGCGGATGGGTGGAACGACCCAAAGTTGCCTAAGTTATGGCTTTATAACTTGCATTATTTTGACGACCTCAATGCGCAAAAGGCATCTGATAGGCTTGAGTGGCATCATCAGTTAATGGCTCTCTGGGTTGCAGAGAATCCGCCCACACGTGGCAATGGCTGGGAGCCTTATCCAAGCTCATTAAGAATAGTAAATTGGATCAAGTGGTCATTGGCTGGCAATAAGCTTGGAGCGGTGGAGACTAAAAGTCTCTATTTGCAGGCTAGATGGTTGGCTATGAGAGTGGAGTGGCACTTGCTTGGCAATCATTTGTTGGCCAATGCAAAAGCCCTGGTATTTGCAGGTACGTTTTTTGATAGCGACGAGTCGCGGGCTTGGTTAATTCTTGGAAGAAAAATTTTGGAGGGGCAAATCCCAGAACAAATTTTGGCTGATGGAGTGCACTTTGAACGCAGTCCGATGTACCATGCCATCATTCTTGAAGATGTATTGGATTTGGCCAATTTAGCTCAGACTTTTTCAGATAAGTTGGATTCTAACTTTTTGGCTTCAATGAGAACGGTTGGTAAAAATATGCTGCTTGCATATGAAAAGTTAAATCATCCAGATGGAAAAATTGCCTTTTTTAATGATGCTGCCTTGGAGATTGCTGCTTCTCTCTCTCAATTAAGCGACTATGCTCAATCCCTAGGCGCTGATGATGTCTCAAGAATGTCGGGTGTCGAGTGCCAACACTCAAATGAGCTCTCTTTGGTTCATTTGGGTGAAGCGGGATATATCCGGATCCAGAGCAACGATGCATGTGCAATTCTGGATGTGGCAGAAATTGGCCCTGATTATCTGCCTGGACACGCTCATGCAGATAGTCTGTCATTTGAGCTTTCTGTTTTTGGTGAGAGGTTAATCGTGAATGGTGGTACCTCTACCTATGCTGGGGGTTTACGCTCTTACGAACGCTCTACAAAGTCCCATAGCACTGTTGAGATTGACGGAGAAGATTCTTCTGAAGTTTGGGGGCATTTTAGGGTAGCCAATAGAGCTGCACCATTGGACTTATCGGTCATCAATACGAAGCAAGGATTCGAGATTTCCTGCGCACACAATGGCTATCAAAGGTTAATTTCTAGGTTGATGCATTCCAGAACCTGGAATATGTCTGCGAAAGATCTAGTGGTCAACGATAGAGTTAATGGCGGTGATATGAAACCCCCCAATGGGCTTCCAAGATCAGTTGCAAGATATATTTTGCATCCTTCAGTCAAAATTTCATCAGGCAATGCAAATTATTGGGAGTTGCAGCTGCCTAATCAGCGCCTTTTACAGCTTATAGTCCATTCTGGTAATGCCTATCTTGAGAAAAGCGTATATGCCCCAGAGTTTGGGATATCACAAGAAACACAATGTGTGGTTGTTGAATTGGTTGGTAATGGTTCATTAGGTTCGCGAGTACAGTTTCAATGGGGTTAATGTGCACATTCTTTTTCTAACGGATAACTTTCCTCCCGAAGTAAATGCGCCGGCTAGCCGCACATTTGAGCATTGTCGCGAGTGGGTTAAGTTAGGGGAGCGGGTAACTGTGATTACCTGCGTACCTAATTTTCCAAAAGGGAAAGTATTTTCGGGATATAAAAATCGCTTGTGGCAAGCTGAAACGATTGAGGGTATTCGAGTAATTCGGATTTGGTCTTACATTACCGCTAATGAAGGCTTTGTGAGGCGCAGTTTAGATTATGTGAGTTTTATGGTGTCGGCTACGATTGCCTCTTTATTTGTGAAGAAGGTAGATGTTGTAATTGGTACGTCACCTCAGTTCTTCACTGTTTGTGCTGCCTATGTTGTTGGACTTCTCAGGCGCATCCCTTGGGTATTTGAGCTCAGGGATATTTGGCCTGAATCTATAAAGGCAGTGGGCTCAATGGGCGATGGATTTTTTTATCGCTCTTTAGAAAAGCTAGAGCTATTTCTCTATAAAAAAGCTTCTCGCATTATTGCCTTGACTCATTCATTTAAAAGAGAATTGGTCTTGCGGGGTATCTCGGCAGAGAAGATTGATGTAATCACCAATGGAGTTGATTTAAGTTTATTTCAACCCCGCAGTAAAAATCAGGCTTTATTAAAAAAACTGGGACTAGAGGATCAATTCGTTGCAGGATATATTGGCACTATTGGAATGGCGCACGGTCTCGAAATATTGGTCGAGGCAGCTGAAATTCTTCAAGGTATGCCTGCCGCTGGGAATATACACATTCTCATTCTGGGGGATGGTGCAAGGAAGGGTGTGCTTAAGAGGCTATCAGACCAAAAGCAGCTAAAAAACATTACTTTTGTTGATGCCGTACCCAAATCAGAAGTTAGTGATTATTGGTCCTTATTGGATATATCCATTATTCATCTTAAGAAAGATCCTTTATTTGAGAAAGTTATTCCCTCGAAATTATTTGAGTGTATGGCAATGGAAATTCCTGTTTTGCACGGAGTATCGGGCGAATCTGCGGACATGGTCACTTATCATCAAGTCGGCGAAGTCTTCGAATCTGGGGATGCAGATAAGCTATCTGCTCTTATTTCGAGTTTAAATCAGAACAGCTTAGTTTTGAATGCCATGAAATCAAAGGGGGCGTTAGCTGCAAAGACTTATAACCGATCTTATTTGGCAGCAATGATGTTAGCTAGCATTCAAAAAATTCAAACTATTTGATATTGTATTTGTCTGAAAAGAACATTGAGCCAATTTTACTAAGGTGATCTTTATCATAGTAGGTCGGCTCACCTTTATTGTTAATAGGAAAGTTATCCTGAATATATTGATGAGTTTTAAATACAGTTACCCCTCTTTCCTTTTGTAGCTCTGAGATTAGGTTGTCATACTCAGTAAAGTCATCCTTAAACTTGAGTGAACGTGGATCACAGGTGTTGTCGCTAAGGTCTAACGGCCTCATTCGAAAACACCGCTTAATATCAGTATCAAGGCTTGGCATGTCGTAAATCAAAATTACTTTTTTCCCTTTAGACTGAAGTTCACTGATTGTGTAAAGTAAGGATTTTTTTAATTTTTCAGCATTTGTCATAGCTGCATATTGACCATTATTAAATGTCATCCTTAGTTCATCTCGAAAATATTCTCGATGATGAAATGCAATGTAAACAGTATCGATATGAGAATTCCCAAGTAAATAACTAAACATTGGCTTAAACCACTCGCATGCAATCTCATCAATATTCGGATTGCGCAATTCCTTAATATTGAGGAGAGGTGGGCAGCCGCCTACACTCAAGCTTAATAGGTTGCCATTATTTTTATTTAAATGGTCTTTGAGACCCCAGAAAAAATTCCCTGCATGTGAATCTCCAATAATTGCTGCGGTTGGGTCTTGGTTAGGGTCTCCAATTTGGCAAGTTGGTATACCGTAGGGTTTCATCTTATGCTCGCAGTCATGCTCGCCGAATTCAGTTCTTTGGAACTGTTTTTCAAGCATTAGATATTTAGGATTCAGTCTAGAGGGAACCCCCCCTTCAATGGCGATCAACATCCCTAGAGAACCAACAATGCTCAGGGCGCCGATCAGCCCATAAGTTCTCTTGGTTGACCACTCACCAAAACGCATACTTTTTTCAATAAAATTATAGGTAAGCCAGGCAAACGCTAATGCGATGAGAAGTGCAAAAATTCGTACCCAGAATGGGGGCGAACCTTTATAACTAATGTACAGGAAGGAGAGGATGGGCCAGTGCCAAAGATATAGGGGGTAGCTAATTAGGCCAACGCGAACTAGTCCTGGGTGAGATAGCAGTCGATTATTAACAAGTGCTTTAGGGCCAGATGAGATTAGGAGCATCGTTCCAATTGTCGGCAGTAAGGCCCACCATCCGGGAAATTCTCGCTCCTTATTGATCAACAGCAGTCCAATTAATAAAAGAGTTGCACCCAAAATACTTTTGAAATGATTGCCAAAGCAAGAGCTCAGACCTCCCAGTTTTGGGCTTAATGCTATGAGACTTCCGATAAGTAGTTCCCAGGCGCGATTCTGAGGAATGTAAAAGGTAAAACTGGGATTTTGTCCTGAGTAGTGGATGCTCAAGGCGAAAGAGGTTATAGTGGTAATTGTTGTTACCCAGAATAGTTTTTTCTTGCTCTTATAGGTGATTGTGACTATGAAAGGCCATACCAAGTAAAATTGCTCTTCAATGCCAAGTGACCACAGGTGAAGTAAGGGTTTAGCCTCGGCAGAGCTGCTGAAGTAGTCTAATTCTTGGTAGGCTAGGATATTTGATAAAAATACTGCACTAGCTGCAATATTTTTTCCTAAGTTGGAGAGCTCATTGGGTAGAAGATTGACCCATCCAAAAGCAATGCAGGCTACTAAAACAGTGATTAATGCGGGAAATATTCTGCGGATGCGACGAGAATAAAAATTGGAGAAGCTGAATTTATTGTTAGCATGTGCCTCCAGAATAATCTCCGTTATGAGGAATCCGGAGATTACAAAAAAAACATCGACCCCAATAAACCCCCCTCGAATAATATTGGGGAATGCGTGATACGCCACTACGGAAAGAACCGCAATTCCCCTTAGGCCGTCAATATCGGGTCGGTAGTGGGCTGTTTCCATGGTTTTTGGCTCATAACTCATTTAGTAGGGGGTCATTGGTGTAAGTATAAGTATTTGAAGTGTAAGGACTAAGTTAAGGTTTCTTATAAAGGGCTGAAGTCGATAATTAACGATTAAAATTAGCTAAATATATTAATTAAGCGATTGCGCTGTTCAAAATTGCCAAATAAACCCCGAAAAATTCTCATTGTCTTTGGAACTAGGCCTGAAGCTATTAAGATGGCGCCCTTAATTCATGGCTTAAAAAAGCACCCAAAGCAATTTGAAACGATTGTGTGTGTAACTGCGCAACATCGAGAAATGCTCGATCAAGCACTTACCTTTTTCGATATTAAGCCAGATATCGACCTCAATTTAATGAAATCAGGTCAATCAATTGGTGGTTTAGTAGCTTCAGCCCTTGTTGCCGTAACCGAGGTAATTGCTGCCAATAGACCTGATATATTGCTTGTTCACGGCGATACTGGAACTACTTTGGCCGCTTCAATGGCAGGTTTCTTTGCCGGAGTCCCTATCGGGCATATTGAGGCGGGATTACGTACTCACCGCATGATGGAGCCATTTCCCGAGGAATTTAATCGCCAAGTAGTTAGTAAGATGTCTCGATGGAATTTTGCCCCAACAGAGAGTAATCGACAGAATCTTCTAAACGAGAACTTTGGGGATTCATCTATTGCCGTAACGGGTAATACAGTGATTGACGCCTTATTCCTGGCTTTAGAGCAAATTGACTCAGATCCTGCCAAGGCTTTGGCAATTAAACAGCATTTATCGGGTGAGCTTGGATTTGATTGGGCGTCTGAGAAATTTATCCTGATTACAGGGCACCGCCGTGAAAATTTTGGTGATGGCATAAAGCAGATCTGTGAAGCAATTGCAACACTTGCAAAAGGATACCCAAGAATTCATTTTGTTTATCCAGTTCACCTTAATCCACAAATACAAAAGCCCGTAAATGATGTGTTAAGGGGATATGCCAATATTCACCTCACTGAGCCATTGGGTTATCCAGAATTTCTTTATTTGATGAGATCATGCTACATAGTGCTAACGGATAGCGGGGGCATCCAAGAGGAGGCACCTAGTCTTGGAAAGCCTGTGTTAGTTATGCGTGACATCAGTGAGCGGCCAGAGGCAATTACTTTTGGAACGGTAAGGTTAGTTGGCGCCAAGACTGATGCCATTATTCAGGGCGTTAGTGAGTTATTAGATAATGAATCTGCATATGAGGAGATGGCAAAGCAGACCAACCCTTATGGTGATGGTCAGGCATGCAAAAGAATTATTGAAGTATTGAGAGGCACTCATGCAGAATAAAATAGTGTGCGTGATTGGCTTGGGTTATATCGGGCTGCCAACAGCGGCGCTTTTGGCTGGCAAGGGCTATCAAGTGATTGGTGTGGACGTGAATCCCAAAACAGTTGAGATCATCAACAGGGGGCAGATACATATTGTTGAGCCTGATTTAGATGCATTTGTGAGATCTGCAGTGAGCTCTGGAAAATTGAGGGCGCAAACTGAGCCAGAAAATGCGGACATTTTTATGGTCTGCGTTCCAACGCCGCTTTTAGAGAAAAGGGATGGGGTGCCTCAGCCCGATATTAGCTATGTGGAGTCTGCTATCAAAAGCATAGCCCCTTTTTTGAAGTCTGGTAATTCTGTTGTTTTGGAATCGACTTCGCCTGTGGGTACAACGGCAGCGATGACGAAAGTGTTGAGTGGGATGGGTGTGGATGTATCGAAAATTCATATTGCCTACTGTCCGGAGCGAGTGCTGCCTGGCAAAATCATGACTGAATTGGTAGGGAATGATCGGGTGGTGGGTGGAATGACGAACAGTGCATCTGAGGTCATTTCAGAATTTTATAAAAGCTTTGTACGCGGCGAGGTTATTCAAACTAATGCGCTTACCGCCGAAATGTGCAAGTTAGCAGAAAATAGCTACCGAGATGTCAATATTGCTTACGCAAATGAGCTATCCCTTATTTGCGCTAACGCTGGTATCAATGTCACCAAGTTAATCGAGCTTGCTAATCGCCATCCACGGGTGAATATTTTGACTCCAGGCGTTGGAGTTGGCGGACATTGTATTGCGGTCGATCCTTGGTTTGTTGTGGCAAAAGACCCAAAGCATGCACGTCTAATACAAACCGCTCGAAATGTGAATGATTACAAGACGCAGTGGGTAATTACAAAAATCGCTGAACAAATTGAGGTATTACGCATTGCCTTAAAGCGTAAGCCCATAGTGGCCTGCTATGGGTTGGCATTTAAGCCTGATATAGATGATTTACGAGAGTCCCCAGCCCTTTTGGTCGCTGAAAAAGTATTGGAGATGAACTGTGATCTAATTGTCATTGAGCCTAACATCGATAATCATAATTCCTTTTCTCTGTCTACCCCCTTAGAAGGGTATGATTCCGCAGATCTTTTGGTATTTTTAGTGAAGCACCGACAATTTGTTGATCTGGTTAAGCGAACTAGTCTCAATAATAAATTGGTATTAGATTATTGTGGGATCTTATGAGAGTTAGTTATCAAATCATTTGCGATTTTTGGTCGCAAAATAAAAAATTCCTAATTATTTGGCAGGCTATTTTTTTGCTGTTCACTGTACTATATTTGGTCATAACACCTAAAACATACGAAGCCTATTTTCAGGTGAGGACTGCCAAAATATTAGTAAATGAAAAGTGGAATGCCTTGAAATGGGCGAGATATACGCGACGTGACTTAATGTCTCCACAGGGTTTTAAGGTTGAATTAGTCCAGTCTTGCATGGGAGGGGATGGGAATGCTATCCGTCGCTCATTGGTGAATTCAATTCAAATTGATGTTATTGATGACTCAGGCGGGGTTCTTGGTGTTGCGGTTCGACTTGCTGGTATTGGGAAAGCAAAAGAGTGCGCCTATTTGCTAGCCAATAGTATTGTTGAAATTTCTGACGAAGCTTTAGCTAAGCGATTGACTGATGAAGGATTTGTTGTTGCAAATTCACAAAAAGGAAAAATTAATAATTACGAAGGGCCGATGATTACTTCACAGGTTCAGATGAGCGATGCTTATGTAAGTCCCAGGCCATTTCATTCACTGTTAGCAGCATCATTAATATCTCTAATATCAGCGGTATCTTTAGTTATTATCAGAAGGCGTTATCGTGGTAGGTAAGTTGCCGAATACAACTAAGTATTTGGGTTATTTTTTCTTATGCATGGCGCTAAATGCAGTTATTTTCTTTAAGCCATTTAGCGTATTCTTTATACCTGATTCTATTTTATTGGCATATTTGATATATAAATTTAAGGATTTAGATCAGGAGATTTCTGCAATATTTTTTGTAGGGGCGGCGTTATTTTTTGGTTATTATTTTTTATCCCCAGAGCCAGCTGATGTCTACTTTCAAAATAAGTATCTAGTATCGCTAAAACCATTTTTATATATATGTATATTGGCTGTTTACTCCCAAAATGCACCAAGTAAATCCTTATATGTAGTTGCTAAAGGGGTAGTAACTTTTTATCCATATTTGTTGTTATGGAATATTGCACTATATTTTATTAAGCATCATCCTCCGTTAACCTCTCTTGTTCAGCAGGCTCGCCCCTTTTTTATTTTTGAAAATAACTTTGAAATTACTTTTTACATTAGTAGTTTTATTGCACTTGTTTTTATATACAAGGATAAGAGCCTCAAGAATTATCTCTATCTAGCCCTTGTAATTTTATTGGCCAATAGTAGATCGGGGTTACTATCCTTTTTAGCTATAACGCCGTTTTATTTTTTAACCTTAGATCCGAAAAAACGTTTAATTGCTTTTGCTGCTACAGTGGGGGCTGTCTTATTTGTTGGCTATAGTAGAAATATTACCCAAATCGCTGGAAACATTGATCGACTGCAGACCTTGCAGGCGATATGGGGATATTATGACCACAATGTATTTGAGTTGCTAAAAATTCCATTTGGTTACGGAATATATCAAAAGGTTCCAACTTATATATGCGTTTCTTTGCCTGAGTTCGCGGAATGGTTTGTGGGCAATAGCAATAATTGTGATCCATTAATGTTGCAGGCTTTTTATACAAGGGGTATTTATCAGTATGGGATATATGTAACCTTATTAATCCCAATTCTATTTTTTCTACTTTTATGCAAAGACATGGGTATGCGTATGGCAATCATTGTCATGGTGCCAATTACTTGTGTAGCCACCTCGGTTGGTGGGTTTTCAAATGGACTAGCCTTTTTGGGTGTACTTTTATGTGTTTATGCCTATGACCAGGTCAGTCGCGAGAAAAAAGCTCTTCGCCGTTGTTAAATATGCTGAGCGTTGTAACCATAAACTTTAATAATGCAAGTGGCTTAAAAAAAACCATGCATTCCCTAACTCCATTTAGAAATTCGGGATTTGAATGGGTATTTATAGATGGCGGATCTTCAGACGAGTCTCTTGATTTAGCAAAGGAGTTTGCGCTTCCAGGTGATATCGTTAGATCAGAGCCTGATTCTGGAATTTATAATGCAATGAATAGGGGTATTAAGTTTGCCACTGGTGACCATGTTCTTTTCTTAAATAGTGGGGATGAGCTTCACTCTGATATTCAGTCAATTGAGGAGTTGGGGTTAAACGAGGAAATTGATCTTCAACTATTTGGCTTTCAGATTCGCAACAAAACACGAATGCCTCGAAGTAATGCCTGGAGGGTCTGGTCGATGCCAACATCTCATCAAGCTATTTTCTATTCTGCCAAGTTACTTCAAAAGCACCGCTTTGACGAGTCTTATCGCTACGCGGCTGATTTTGAGCACTACTTGCGCATTAATAAGTCATATTTGCACATTATTAAAAGTAAGAGGCCTTTAATTTTGAACGAACCATATGGTAGCGACCAAAATTTAGTAGTTGTGCTTGATGAATATCGTCGTGCATTGATTGAGAATGGTTACCCCCGAATCTGGGCTCAATTTGTGCATTGGTTAAAGTCGCGGTATTTAAAAATTGCATTGGACTTATGAAAATTACGGCAATTATTTTGACCTTTAATGAGGAGATTCATTTAGCTCGTTGCATTGAATCTTTATTACCATTGACTAAGGACATTGTCGTTGTTGACTCTCTTTCTACTGATTCTACAATTGATATCGCGTCTCAGTATGGAGCCAGGGTTCTAGAGCGCGCCTGGGAAAATAATCACTCCATTCAATTTAATTGGGCTCTTTCCCAGCTTGTTGCTGCTAAAGTCGAATGGATTCTGCGTATTGATGCAGACGAAATACTATCTCCGGAATTGGCTTCTGAAATTCAAAAAAAGCTTCCTAAGTTAGATGACTCTGTTTTAGGAATTCATTTTTTTAGAAAAATTTGTTTTCAAGGAAAATTAATTCAGCATGGTGGTGTTGGGCGCAATAAAGTCTCTAGGTTATTTCGATATGGTTACGGTAAATCAGAGGCGCGCTGGATGGATGAGCATATCAAGATTGATGGCAAATGCATCGATCTTTCAGGTTACATAGTTGACGATAACTTAAACTCAGTCTCATGGTGGGTTGATAAGCACAACAACTATGCAAGTCGCGAGGTGGTTGACCTACTAAATCTTAAATATCAATTTAGTAATTTGGATTCATTATCCAAATCAGGTACAAAATCAGCCATCAGTAAAAAGCGCTGGATTAAGGAGCGGCTCTATGCAAAGTTACCGCTTGGTTTGAGGTCTTTAATTTACTTTCTTTATCGATATATTTTATTGGCCGGTTTTTTGGATGGATCTACTGGGGCCAAATTTCACTTCTTGCAAGCGTTTTGGTATCGATATTTGGTAGATATAAAGCTAGCAGAGGTCGAGCGTTATATGAAGTCACATGCTGTTAATCCAAAAGTTGCTATTTATCATGTCTTAGGCATCAAGCTATAGAGATGAACCCCAAAGTTTCCATCATTACTGTTTGCTTTAATAGCGAAAAAACAATTCGTGACACTATAGAGTCTGTACTGTCACAAGACTACTCTATTATTGAATATATCATTATCGATGGTGGGTCGACCGATCAAACGATGTCTATCGTAAAAGAGTACGAAGGCAAAGTTTCAATTATTGTTTCGGAGCAAGACCGTGGAATTTATGATGCCATGAATAAAGGCATTTCTTTGGCGAGTGGCGAGATCATTGGTATGTTAAATTCAGACGATATCTATATTAATCAACATGCAGTTTCTGATTTGATAAAAAAGATGCTTTCAGAGGGCACTGATAGTGTATTTGCTGACTTGGTGATTGTGGAACCAGACAACCTCAATAAAGTTCTTCGGTATTACGATTCTAGCTACTTTTCTCCCGGAAAATTTCGTTTCGGGTGGATGCCTGCACACCCCACTTTTTTTGTTAAGAAATTTTTGTACGACAAAGTCGGACAGTACTCACTTGAATACAGGATTTCAGCAGACTATGAAATGCTCATTCGCTTACTTTGGGTGCAGAGGGCTAGCTATGCATATTTAAACAAACCCGTTGTGAGGATGCGTTACGGCGGAATAAGTACGTCGGGCTTTAGTAGAAATTGGCTTTTGAATAAAGAAATTATTCGGGCATGTAAAGAAAATGGACTATATACAAACCTTGGTTTTTTGGCTTTAAAGATCCCTAGAAAAATTTTTGAATTAGTTAATGCACGAAGAGGTAGTCGATGAGCATCGTGTCCCTATTCTCACTTTTTGGGTTCATAATTTATGGGCAGCGTAAAGGACTTTCAGTCCTAAATTCTATTATTGTTTCATTTAGCATTATTATCTTTATTCAGTATTGGTTTAGTTTATTCGATCATTTATCTATTGGACTTTATGTTACCTGGATTCTGGGTATAAGCCTTTTATTGGCTTATATAAAATTCTTTATTTCTGATGCAATAAAGAATTTTCAACTCAACGATGTTGCGATACTGTTATATGCCATTCCATTTTTAATAGTTTTCTACTCTGTGCCAAATAATTATCAATTTTCAATTGGTGATGAGTTTGCGGATTGGGGTATGGCAATTCAATATATGCACGAAAATAATAAGTTATATAGTTTTTTTGTTAGGGATTATTTTCAATATAGACATTATCCGCCAGCTCAACATTTATTCCAATACTTTTTTTTGGGTACAACTCAATGGTGTGAGCGTTCCGTAATGTACTCACAGCTGCTTTTGATTTTAGGTGCACAAGTCTCCTTATTTTCAACCTCCCGAAATAGATACATTTTTGGTGCTTTGGGTTTTCTCGCTTCGCTTACATTGATGTTGTATTTTCATTTTTTCTATAACAATATTTATGCGGATGGATTGCTTGCAATTTATTTTGCTGCAACATTCGGATTCATCATTCGATCAAAGAGTACCTGGCTTGAAAATGCAGTATGTTGTTTAATGTTGTTTGTATTGGTTCAAATTAAGCAAGTAGGTTTGGTTTTTGCTGGCGTATTGCTTGCTAGTTATCTAATAAAAATACTATTTTCACAAGTTGCCCGAGAGAATAGAAGTTTGGTATTTTCACTGAATTTATTTTATGTAAACCAAAATAATGCAAACGGTTCATCTGTATACCCTATTGTGTTTTTTATTACCGCCCTTTTATCTGTAGTTATCTCTTCTAAGTCTTGGTCTATATTTAGGGAGCTTCATCATTTAGTTGGTAATAAGGTTGAAAAAATTCCAGCATTGATTCGCTTTTTTGAGGCGCCATTGTCAGACCAAATGTTGCCAGCTACTCATTTATTCATTATTCGAATGGTGGAGCAGAGCTTTACTTTTAGCATTTCTTTCTATCAGATTATTTTGGTCTTATTTATTTTGGGTTCAGTGCTTGCCTTACTATTAAATCGCAAATCTAGATTTATTGACTTCTCGATGATTACGATTATTGGTTTTGGATCGATCATTTATTTTCTATTCGTATTATTTTCATATATTGTATTTTTTAGTGAATTCGAGGGAACTACACTTTCTGGCTTTGAGCGCTACACTGCTATTTATTTTATTGGGTGGGTCCTTATTTTATTTGGATATATGACGCAATTCACCCTAACTGATATTTTTAGGAAAGCAGTATTTCTTTTTGCTGTTACATACCTTCTGCTGTTGCACCCGCCGCACAATTTTTATCAAGTAATCAGTCAAAATAAAATAGATACCAAAATTTTAGATCAGCGAGCTCAAATGAAAAATCTCAAAAATGAGATGGGTAAATTGGACTTAAAGGCTAAGATTTTTTTGGTTGCACAAGGACATGGTGAGTTGATTAAAAGTATTTTTTACAATACATTTATGCCCCAGTCATTGTCTACTGGCTGTTATTCATTTGGCATGCCTTATAGTACAGAGGATATCTATACTTGCAATAAATCCTTTTTAGATTCAATAAAAGGCTACGACTATTTGGTTCTCTTTGATGCGGATGCTCAATTTTGGGATCTTAATGCTTCCTTATTTCCATCTAATGCCAGAGGGCTAAAAAGTGGCGCATTCAAAGTTGAGTGGACCAAAGATAATCCTAAGTTTATTAAGCTTCCAAATTAAATTTCATCGTATCAATTGAGTGTATGTGCCCGTACGCAAAATTATTCCTTTTCTCAGTTCAATAATTTGTGAACAGTTTTTGAGAGTTGTTAGCCTATGGGCAATGATCAAAATTGTTAATCCATTGCTTAATTGATCAATAGCCTCCATTACCGCTTTTTCAGTATCGTTATCGAGTGCGCTGGTGGCCTCATCAAAAATGATGACATCAGCTTGTTTGTAAATAGCCCTTGCAATACCTAGACGTTGTCGTTGACCTCCGGAGAGGCGAACGCCTCTTTCTCCCACCATAGTTTGGTAACCATTGGGCAATTTTTCAATAATGTCTTGAATTTGTGCTTGTTCTGCTGCTTGGCGAACGCGTAATTGATCAATTTGATCCGGGGGTAGCCCAAAAGCAATATTTTCAGCGATAGTCCCATCGGCCAGAAAAATACTCTGAGGAACGTGGGCAACATGCATTTGCCAAGTTCGTAAGTTATTATTATCAATTACTACTCCGTCAACCTTTAGTGACCCATGGCTCGGTTGTAGCAAACCCATAACGATATCTAGCAGCGTGCTTTTGCCGCTGCCTGTTTCCCCGATAAATCCTACGCGACTACCTTTGGGTATGGTTAGGGATAATTTCTGAAGTATAGTTTCATCATCAGCAGAGTATGAGAATGAGATGTCATCTAGAGCAATTTCTTTTTCAAAAGAAATTGGGGTGATGGTTATGTTATCTAGTTCGTTTGGAAGAGGTTGGTCTAAAAACTCAAGAGTATCTTTTAGGGAGTATTGATTTTGTCTCAAATTTGACCAAGATGAATAAGCTTGCTGCATGAGGGGTAGCAGTCTTTGTGCCGCCAATGCAAGGGCGCCTAGAATTGGAACTGCTTTCGCCACCCCATCAGGTTGCTTTGCTAAAAGATACGCTAGCATAGCAATCATCAGCATTCCCAAAGCCTCTACGGCGAAACGAGGGCTGACGCTGATGAATGAGCTGCTCGCATAAGATCTTCTCAATACAAAATCAGATTTTTGATATATCCTGCAGAAGGTATTTTGTGTTCCATCTATGAGTACATCTCGAATTCCTCCGAGTCCCTCCTGGAGAGATTTAATGACTTGAGTAGATTCATGAGCAATGTTTTTGCTATCAACGAGCAATTGTTTTCTGGTTAACTTGATAACTGTTAAGTAGATTAATCCAAAAATACCAAAGGCAATGAGAGTAGTTTCTGGTGCTAGAAATAAAAGAATGCTCACAATTAACCCCGTCATAATTGCAGAGCTGAAGATGTATAGCAAAGGCATTACAACACCATTGGCAATTGCTGTGGATTTAATGGAGATTCCGTCAATAATTTCACTGGTGTTTCGTGAGACATGGACGGAGTAGGGTTGGAAAAGAGTTCGGCGGTACATGTCATAGCCAATATCAGAGCCTGTGGCAGCTGCTAGGAATAGGCTGGATCTTAGTAACAAAAGTCGAATACCTGCTGCAAGTATTGCCGAGACGCAAAATGCAGTGGTCAGTGGAAGTAGGAGCTGAGAGGCTGTATTGATGTCCAGGGCTTTAATTAGGGGCTGGGTAAGATGGAAGTCAAAAATGCGTTGCGGATCTGTTAAAACCGCTAAAAAAGGCAGAACTGAACCGATGCTCAGAATTTCGGCGAGTGATGCCAGCACCATAAGGCCTAAGAGAAGTCCAAATTGACCTTTTCTGCGGGGGCTAAAGTGATTCCAGAGTCTTTTAAGCAATCCCGTGAGTTTTTCAGGCATTTGCCCCATTAATATTCCAAATTCAAAAGAAGAAGTATGATTTTAAGAAGAATACGTTGACTTGTATACTTTCCATAATTAAAACAAGAGTTTAAGGCCATAAGGCGCATGCGTAGCCCAGTACTGTTTTTGGTGTTCAATCGTCCAGATACTACCGCCCAGGTATTTGAGAGAATTCGTGCTGCTAAACCTCCGAAGTTATACGTTTCGGCAGACGGCCCCCGAGCTGGACGGGCTGGCGAGTTCGAGGCTTGCCTGGCCGTCCGTGAAATAGTAGCCAAAGTGGATTGGCCTTGTGAGCTCAAAACCCTTTTTCAAGAACGTAATTTAGGTTGCAAGATGGGTGTCTCAACTGGAATTTCTTGGTTTTTTGAACAAGAGTCAGAGGGGATAATCCTTGAGGATGATGTGTTGCCAGCCCCCAGTTTTTTTGATTATTGTGATGAGCTCCTCGAGCGATATCGCTTTGATGAACGAGTGGGGATGATTAGTGGTTCGAATTTAATTTCATCTAGAGTGAAGTGTGGAGATAGTTATTTCTTTTCCAAAATCCCCTTAATCTGGGGTTGGGCCGCCTGGAGAAGGTCATGGCAGCAATACGATGTTTCTATTTCAGAGTGGCCGGCTTGGAATCAAAGTGGCGGCTTGGAAAAATTATTCCCTGGCAAGCCTTTAGTGAGCTCTTATTGGAGGGATGCCTTTCAGCGCGTAATTCAAGGAAAACTCAATACCTGGGATTATCAACTCATCTTTACGCGCTGGCGTTATGGTGGATTAACTATCATCCCTACAAATAACTTGACTGACAATCTAGGGTATGGGGTAAATGCAACCCACACTTCTCAAAATAAACCCGCTTGCCTGTTGGAATCTCCGGTAATAGATTTGACTCTGCCTTTTAAGCACCCTGTAGATATTCAGGCAAATGATGCACGAGATTTGCTCATTTTTAAATATGTCCATGAAGTTAATTTCATGGCGTTCATCCGGCGTCAATTCAGACCATTGAAAAAACTCTTAATTGCATTAAAGGGCGGTCGCTCATAGTATGAGAGTTTGTGCACTCAATCTATCTGACTCGGTTGGTGGAGCCGCTAAGGCCGCCTATCGGATACATAAAGCGGTGACGTTGGTCGGGGTTAATTCAACGCTGATGGTTAATCGAAAAAGCATGGTCGATGCCAGTGTTGTTGGCCTCAAGTCTAGCTTTGAGAGGTTGATCGATAAGTTTCGCTCCGGCTTTGGGGTTCTTGTTTCGAGAATAATGCAAACTCCAAATGCTGACTACCACTCTGCTGCGATTTTTCCGACAAGTTGGTCTAAAAAATTAGATCGACCGGAAGTAGATATCGTTCATTTGCATTGGATTAATGGCGAGATGATGTCAATTAACGATTTGGGGATGATTCAGAAACCCTTGGTGTGGACGCTTCATGATATGTGGGCGTTTTCAGGTACCGAGCACTACGCAAGAAATCTCCGCTGGAAGGAAGGCTATACCCAGTCTAATAGACCGCTAGATGAAGCAGGCTTTGACTTAAATCGTTGGACATGGAATAGGAAGCTTAAGGCCTGGAAGAGGCCCATCCAAATAGTGACGCCTAGCCAATGGTTGGCAGGGTGTGTGAAAAATAGCGCTTTGATGAAAAACTGGCCAGTTGAGGTCATTCCTAATCCAATAGATGTAGATCAATGGAAGCCAGTTGACAAAAAAACAGCGCGCGAAAAGTTCAGATTACCTTTAGGAGTTCCTTTGATTTTATTTGGGGCAATTGGGGGCGCTGCAGACCCTCGAAAGGGTTTTGAATTATTGCAAGCAGCTCTTAAGCTGCTGCCTAGTTCAACGGTTGACTTGGAGTTAGTTGTGTTCGGACAAGAGGCGCCTCATCAGGCCATTGATTTGGGCTTTCCTGTTCATTATTTGGGCCACCTTTCTAGCGAGGCTGATATGCAAATGGCATATAGTGCAGCCGATTTGTTAGTGGCGCCTTCAATTCAAGAGGTTTTTGGCCAGACCGCCAGCGAAGCCCATGCCTGTGAATGCCCAGCGGTGGCATTTGAAGGCACCGGTTTGGCAGATGTGATTGAGCATCGAAAAACAGGTTACCTGGCTAGATTAGGGGATATAGAGGATTTAGCCAGGGGAATTTCTTGGGTACTGGACTCAAGCTCAAAATCAACCCAGCTGAATGATGCCGCTAGGGCGCGGGCGGTTGAAAAATTTAGCTACCCAGTCGTAGCTCGTCAGTATCAAAATATTTATTTTAAAGTATTTAATTCAAATAGAGACTAATTCATCACAGACTGCTTTGATTGAAGCCATTTGTAGAATAGCTTTAATAGACTTGGAACGGCATGCCTTTTCCTTTGATTGCTGTTTAATGCAAAATATTCTGAGAGTGTTTCATAAAAGCTTGGGTATACATTCATCGAAAATCTTGAGCCATACCAATCAAAGAGTTGCTTGAGCGTAATCTGTCTCCGCTCTTTTTCCTTAGAGCTGATTGTGCGATTAAGGTAGCCATTACTCTGGTGAGTGCGATAGCCTATATTCAGGGAGGGAATATAAAGCTTATACGGACTAATGATCGACGCTGCATACACAATTACATCGTCTGCACGTGACTTCCAATCAGGCTCAAATGGGTAGGGAAAGATTTTGTGGAAAAGCGATCCAGAGATAGTTATGCAAGAGGTGGGACCTCCAAACCAGCAGGATGCAGCACGAGCAAGGGCTGAAGTTGCAGGAACAATTTCTACGGCCTCACTATTAACTTTGGCTGTAGTCAATGGACTTTTGTTGGAGGTAAAAAGATGGTCCCTGCAATATGTAAAGTCTGCAGGGTATAAGACAAGATTGCTGAGAATGAGCTCAAGATAATCTGGTGGGTAGACATCATCCGCATCCAAAAAGAAGACCCTATCATCATTATTAATGAGATTGACTACAGCATTAAATCCAGATAATTGACCGCCATTTTGCTTTGCAATTAATTTGACGGATGGGCTCCGATGCGTAATAGACTCTACTAAGGCTTTTGAGTTATCAGTTGATCCGTCATCAACAACTAAAATCAGGTCAAAAGGAATGCTTTGGGATAACGAACTACCTATGCACTCCTCAATATAAGCTGAGTAGTTATAGTTGGTGATTAAGCATATATTTTTTTGCATATGCTATTTTAATTAGCGTTAGGAGACTTAGTTTGAAATGAAATATTCACCAAACCAATCCCAAGTTTTCGGGGGTCTTTTGGCGAGGGGGAGGTGGGGGCTGCTGGCTCAATTAGAATAGTCGAGGTTGGTTCAATATTATTAAATTCAATTTCATAAAGCCTAGGTTCCCCGGATGAAATCCTAACCAACTTTGATTGATTTCCAATTCTAATAAGGGTATTACCTTCGCCGTTTGGGCCAAAAGCGGTCGCCTGCATTCTTAAGATAAAACTATTTGGAAGTTTATTTCTTAGGCCAATGATAGTTGGACCTTGGCTATTGTCCGTCCACCTTCCCCAGCCTTCACTTTGAGCAATGCCTGATGTATAACTCACAAACAGTGGCAGTAACTGGCGCTTAAAATCGATTCCATCGACTAAATTTGCAATAGTTGGATTGCTACCATTTTTTAAAATTACTGAAAATAGTTGAATGTAATAGCTGTTAGAGCCATTCCTAGTTTTATTACTTAAGTCAATTTCGGTAATGCTGTCGACCTTAATTAAATCACCAACCTTTCGAAGGCTTGCAATATTATTTTTGGTGTGTGGAATAAAGCAGTTACCTATGATGCTACTCAAAAAATCAAGAAAATATTTGTCATTGAGATCCCATTCAGGCCTCCGCTTGCTATAGGCAATAAATTCAATCTCATTATTTCGTGGGGAATAAATTGAGAAACCATTGCATTGAGCTTCAGGTATGCTCAACTGAAAGATTGGGAATGACTTAAGCTTTTCCATTAGCAAGGGCTCAATATCATATTGGTCGTATAGCAAAAAACTAGCGTTTGTTTTTTTAATCTCGCCGGATAATAAATCTTCACTCAGAAGATCTTGTCTTTTGGATGCAAAGCTATTGAAAGAGTAAAGAGATAATATGCAATATATCAATAGGAGCGCAGAGGCTAGCGCTTGAAAGAATTTGACCCGTTTCGGGATATGCTCGAAGATAAATTGAAACCCAAATCCGCAGATAATTATAATAAAAGGGAGGTAATATAAAAAATGTCTAGTAGGCGAAAAGGTAAGCTTTCCCAAAAAAACAAATAAAAGATATACCAATATATAGATGCATGTAAGACAAAATAAAAATGGAAAAGTTTTTTTTCTAGACCATACATTGATCAGGCCAAAAAGAAATATAATTGCAAAAAAGCATCCAAAATAGTTTGCAACAGGTAAAGACATTTCAATTCCAGAGATGATGGAATATAGATTATGAAAAAAGTTGGCAGACAGAATGTTGAGAAAGTTAAGCAATCTTCCGCCAAAATTCTCACCCGTCACCAAAAATTCACCGGCAACCCCAACATTCCAGTTAAGCGCCCTATTAGAGAATCCGAGTACATTACCAACTAGTAAGTAGCTAAAAAATACAGTTGTAGTTACAAGGAATATGATCTTAATTAAAAATTGCTTCTTCAAAATATATTGAAGATTAACGAGCCCAATAGTCATCAAACCTGACGCAACAAGTAATATTGCTTGGTATTGCATAGAAACTGCTAGGGCTAGTAATGCGGAGAAACCAGCTAAATTTAAGTAGGATCTATCTTGAAGATGTTGTATGCGGCAGAGGCACCAGACTGCCAAGCAGTTCGAGAGCAGACCAATTGAGTAAGATTCCATTTGCACCGCATATATGCGTTGCTCAAGCGATAGTGCAACTAGGGACGTCAAAATCCAAGGAATGTAAGCACCAAATCTCTCTCGATGAAAAATACTAAAAGTTAATCCAAAAAAGCATAAAACACCGAGGATATAAAATCCAAACGAAGGTAACCGACCTAGTAGCTTTATCTGTTCATAGTTATAACTTTTATCCCTATTCAGCAAATGCTGGGTTGTATAAAACTGAAAGGGTGCATAAGTCCACAAGCTGGATACAAGGGAGAGTCTGTTGATGGATGTATGTAATTTGCAAATCGTTGCCGAATCTTTGATAAAAACTTTTGCTATCAACATTGGTAGATTGGAATTTTCAATCTTTTCGCAATTATCCCGATAGTCCAGATTCCTGATTAGCAAGGATTCTGCAATTCCAATATCATCAATATGAGTAAAGTGCTGCTTAAGTAACTGACTGGTTTGCACAAAGCAGGTGATGACCAGGGTGCTTAAAAAAATCTTTAAAAATAGATCGGTGCTTTTTTTTAATGTCATTTAAATATATCGGGTTATTGGCTGCTTTATGTGTGCAGTTTCTGCCAAAAAACGCTTTAGTTTACATTTTGCATCCCAGTGCATTGTTTTATTAGCGATCATTAATCCTAGCTTGGACGGCTAATTAAATGTAGCTGATTTAAGATCCGCCCCCATATTTTTAATATGAATCCCAATTGGAAGATAGTCTTGAGATGAGTTGATTGCTGAAATAGGCATCTTAAACGCTGTTATCCCATTACCAGAATGGCTTTCAAAATTGATTGTGCGCCCATTGACTGAAAATAAAGGGTAATTTGATCGCTCTTTGATTTCTTTAAATATAAGTGTTAGATGGCTAAAATTTACTTCTTCAGGTACGGGGAGAACAAGTTTTGCCTCACCCCTTATGCCTGTAACCCCCTCGGCAGACGGGATTAACCAGCCATGACCACCTGCAAGCATCAATCTTAGATTATCGTTGCTGGCGTTAAATTCAATGGGCTTACCAATCCTAGGTCGCAGAATAATATTTTTAAATTCAAGCTCGGCTGATATTTGAGGGCATGATTTGCAGGTTTTCCAGCCAGGAGCTAGAACTACAAAGTTATCAATTTTTGCCAAGAGGTCGTTATTGCGATTAATTTTTAACAGCGCCGGCAGTATCTTGCTGTCATCTAAGATGTAGAGTGATGCTTGGCTTAGCGTCCCATCTAGCAGGTATCTTTCAAATGCGATATTGGAGGCATTGAGCTTGGCTTGATCTATTCTAGCGAGATAAACAGCATTTGTACCAAGATAATTTTTTGCTGCAAACGGTGCTAGATGCTCCCAACGAGCTTGGAATTGACTATTGACTAGCGGCTCAACCCGAATGGATTTGAAGTGCTTTGCGGCACCGCCCCAAAATGGACTGATGAATAAGTTGATTGGGGTAACTTTAGAGTCATGGTCAAGTCTGATTTTAAGGGCTATCCATCCAGCGCTGGTATCTGCAAGTTGTATCAGGCAGCATGCACCCAAAATGAATCTAGTAACCTTAGCTGGGTAGGCGCTGACAATAATAGTTATTTGGATAAAGATGATTGAATAAAAGACGGGCCAAAACATCCGACCTGAGCATCTAAAGATGCTCAATAAGAGCATCAATTGAGCTGGAATTTCATAGTGAAAGTTGAGTGCTCCAATTGATACGTTATTGGAGAGAGCAAAGATCCACAGCAATAGTAGACTTATAAATAAAAAGAGATTCTTGTTTATTTGACTTCTGTAAAATGAGAATTGTTTTCCTGCTCCAAAAAAAGCAAAAGGAATGAGCCCAAGTACCCCAAGACCTAGATAATTGAAGCCCTCATGAGAGCCCTCGCTTAGCTTTATATTGGAGTTTAGGTAGGGGGAGTCGGGTTCTGAGAGCGCGGGTATCAGATAAGACCAACTGCTATCTGCATAGTTATTGCGAGGGTTAAAAATGGATAATAAATTCATCCGATATAGGCCAAACCCAAATTCATTGGCAGAGGACGCAGTTACTGCAAAGTAACCAGCCTGCCAAAGAATAAATAGGATGAAGATTGTAGTAGCAATGAGCGTAAGAATCAGATTTCGTGCGAGTATAGTTTTAGAAATAAAAATCGCATCTAATTTACTAGCCATCCATAATGCAAATAGCATGGCAAATAGGTAAAACTGAACTAGCGCTCCAGTAGCTAATAGCAGGGACCAATATAGATTCGACCTTTTTTTATTTTGTCGGAAGATGAGATAAAAGGCAGCTAAAATGAGGAAGTGCCCAACCAGGGCTGCGTGAAGACCAATCCTTGAGAGCATTGGAGGGGAAAAAATGACTAGTAGTAGCCCGCAAATCCTAACCCAAGGATCTCTTGAAATTAAGGAAGTAATTTTCCATCCAAAATATCCCTGTAAAACAATGCAAAGCAAATACCAGATTCCAAAATATTGGAACGTTTCAGGAAGTAGCGCTTTAAAAAGCTTAAAAAATATTGCAAATAATGGGATTGAATCTGAAAAGACGATGGAGCTACTAATTTCAAGTCCATATTCAGGATTTAGCCCTATAGGAAAGGACCAGCCAGATTGCTTATAAAAAGCCCAGCCAAGGTAGTGGGTTAGTGGGTCGGGATTGCTTATAAATAGCCAATTAATATTCCCAGTTTTTAGGGGCGAAGTCCCCAGAATCAGAAATGATGCTAAAAGCGCTATGGTTAGGGCAGTAAATGCAGATAGATAGCTTTTAGTTTGTAACTTCATCGCAATTGAACTTAAACTCCAATTAGCCATGAGAGCAGCGGCATTTTAGGATTGCTTGGATCGCGTGTGCCCAGATAAATAAAGCTGTTAATGAATTCTGGCACCCAATACGTTAGAGTTATTACAAGAAAAATAATTACAAGTAGGAGCTGGGTAGAAAGTAATTTTTTAGATTGGATTAACTGACCGGACTTTACTTGTTCAATATACTCCTCTGCAATAATAATTATCGCTGTGCAAGTAAAAACCAGGCCAGGAAAAAAATACATACCCCATAGTCTATTTTTCACCGTCAACATTGGAACCAATATAAGGGCTATACCTAGGATAAAAATGCTCAATGAGTTGAAAATTACAAGAGGATTCGAGTACTGGCTCTTTAAAAGCGCTTTAAGCAATAAGGAGAATACAATTATCAGCAATACTTGGAAAATAAAACCTAAAAAAGATAAGGGCGGATACAAGGTTTTGCAAAAGTAAATAAACCATGAATAGAAATTTTGGCCCGCTGCGCCCGTGCCGTCATTTACTTTTAAGAAAGTTCCTCTGGACCACTCTCCCAATGCATGGTTAATTCCAGAAAAATTAGGCAAATCTTTAAAGATGAATTCGTATGTACCATTTTCTAGAATAAAAGGCATACATAAGACTAACAAGGTTGTCGCTACAAGTAATGCCTGAGATCTCTTGAAGATCTTAAAAATTATAAAAATAATTAAAATTGGGTATGAAAAAAAGAAAGCTGGCTGTAGAAAGTATGGGTTGGAAATTAAAAATCCCATTAATAAATATAAACAGCCTATTAAGCGTGACCGAATTGTAATTTTATTTGTATCTAAGCTATTTAAGATGCTTGCAGTAAATATAATTGCCACAGGCACAATAAAAGATATTTTTGCGCCAAATGCAATTCCCAGGAGAATCCAACTGGGTCGGCCGGGCAGAAAATAATCTCTCGAATTTAAATAAAGGAATAGAGAGGTGGCAAATATCATTAACGGCTCTGGCTTTGGCATGCTCATGTAGTAGCTGTTATATGGCAGCACAATGAGGGTCAAGAGTGCAAAAAAACGAACAGAGGGTGTTTTCAAAAATCCTGTTACTAGCAAAAGATACGAGGAAAGTAGTAAAAGGACGCTAAGCTCTCTAGTTGCCACTATCTGACCAGAGATTCCAAATAACTTCGCTGGAAGAAGTGCTGCAAATGCAATGGAATTCCAAAGAATGCGGCCGTATCGATAGTCCGAACCGTCGGAGATCAGCCACAAGAATTCATCTAATCCCGAGGGATTAAGAATTTTAGATACGGGATAAAAAGTGATCTGTTCATCTATAAACAGATATCTCGGGTTTAAATTATTACTATTGCCCCACAGGGTGAGAATGAATACGCCGGAGATTAATAATGCGGATAATAAGCCCCAAAGCAAATCGGATGAGACTCTATTTCTCATTTTAAATTTTATGCAGTAAAGATCTTAGTTCTGAGAAGTCCTCAAAGGAGCAGTCCGGGGAATCATCGCCCACCCCAAGTTGAACGCCCTGATGCATCTTTTGAAACGTCACAGCATTTATGGCTGATTTGGCCCCGCCGATATCTTTTTTTGGGTTATCACCCACCATCCAAATAGCCTGACCTTTAGGCTGCAACTTTTCCAATGCCAGCTTAAATGGAGCTGCATGCGGCTTTTCCTGCCCGGCCTCTTCGCTGGTAACAATGCAATCAAAATAATGATCCAGTCCAAAGTAGATTATTTTTCTAAATTGAACCTGAGCGGTTAAGTCGGTCACAATTGCTGTCGGAATGCTGTTTAAACGTAAGTCGTCTAAAAAGTCTTTTGCACTAGAAAACAGAGTAGCATTAGCGAGAAAAGTTCTCCAGTATGTTTGTTCGAGATCAAGTGCAAATAGAACTTGTGAACCTAGGCCCAAAAGTTCAAGCATTTTTTGCATATAAAGAAGTCTGCTATGTGAGGCCGCTGTGTTTCTTAGTTGATTTTTAGTTAGTTCTTTTGCTTTTTCAAAGGCATCATTAAACGTCTGTTCGTTTAAGTTGAAATTCTTGGTAACTTTCGTCTTTACGGCATCTAGGGCACTTACATGTGCGGGCTCATATGAATAGAGTGTGTTGTCAAGGTCAAATAAAACACAATCCGGCTTCTTTTTGAGTTTTTCTGGGGAATTAATTTTCATGATGTGTATCTTCTGGCCAAAAGTTGGTCTATGTGCACTAGTGTAATTAACTGCATTAGTCCCAATGGGCCATTTTCCCATGTTGGGCTGAGGTCCAGGAAGTCTTTTAGTCTAGGGCAAAGTAAGTTAGCCGCCATTTCGACATCGGCGGCAGTAACATCGCCTTCAATGCTTAGCTCTATTGACTGTGCACTTTGATTCCACTGATGGTCTACATGTAAACCACATACACCAACCAATACTCTAGTAAGGTCATACTGGTTTAAACCAATTTTTGACTCAATCGATACCTTTAGACCAATGGATTGAATTTTTTGAGAATAATCTCTGACTTGAGTTGAGTTAATTGGCCTTAGGGAGAGGCATAGATCAGCATGCTGCTTTTGTGGCTGAATAAATTTTTCTCCATCTTCCACTCGCTTTTCAATGGAGTCTAAAACTTTTTCCTCTGAATGCCCGCGCTCTCCTACATCACGCTCAATCTTTAAGCGCCGTCTTAGGTCCTCATCAATATTCAAGAAAATTTTGAGGTCAATCCGCTCTCTGAGGATGGGTAAATGCAGTGTATGTAAACCGCTGGCAATAATAATGTCATTGCTGGCTTGGGTAGATCCTGTAGTGAGCTTGCCTGTTGAGTGGTTATAGTGTCTAGAGTTGATCGATTTTCCTGCAGCTAGACTAACTAGATCGCTGCTAAATGACTCCAGGTCATTTGCCATCGGATTTAAATGGGTCATCACTTGCCATAATGGCTTATGACGATCCCACAAATGGTAATCGTCTCCGGACAGCGTGGTAACGGAATGTTTGCCAAATACTTCCGTGATCGCATTGCTTAAGGTGTCTTTGCCTGAGCCCGAGTCACCGCTAATGCCAATTACAAATGGTTTTCTGCTGAGTCTAAAGTAGTCATTTTCTCCGATAGTCTTTTTCCAAATCAATGCAATGAGAACTATTCCGGTTGCAACTAAAAAAGTATGCAGGAGTGATTCAATTTTGTTTGTTGGTAGCGTGTCGGAGAATAAAGGTACTTGAGTTAGTCCAGTATTTACAAGATTGCTTAGAACAAAAATTACGGAGAATATGGAACATAAAAAGAACGCCTTTTTGCCTCCAACGATTTGAAAATACAGCAATAAAGGGAGACACCAGACAAACCATCCGGGTGATGCGGGAGTTAGTAAAACAATGGTGAGAAATCCGACCCCAAGTGTTGCCTGAAACAATTCAAAGTTAATGCGTTTGACAGACCATGCTACATAGATCGTCAATAGGTAGGCCAAGGGCGTTAGATAGATGGATAGTGATGGGCCTAGTGAGAATGAGAATTGATAGAGCTTCGGAATTTCTGGGTTGCTAAACAACATCTGTATCGCACCAGATGAGGTAAGGAATGGAGTTAATAAAAGAACGAAAGCAAAGCAAAAACCTTTTGCAAATTGAGGGAAGATTTGACGAATAGGTTTGTTGTGAAAAAAGTAAATGAGATAAAACGGAACTGCCAATAACATGCTCAATTTTGCGGATATGGCACAGAGCAATAGTGCGCCTGCGTTCAAGGCTTTGTTATTTTTTAGTTGAAATAAAGAAAATGTGAGAAAGGCGACAGGAATGATGTCATTGAAGCCAAAATAATAAGTGCTGAACAACAAAATAGGCGAGAGCCAATAGCCTAGTAGAATTAATTTGGGACGATTAGAAATATTGAGGCTAAATGCATAGAGCAATGCAAGATCAAAAGTTAATAGGGTGAGCAGGTAACTTAAGGCGGTGCTAAGTCCCAGAACTTTGGCAGCAAATGCTAATGGTAAAAAAGCAAGCCACATGACATAGCCATATGGAAATGCCAAGGGTGTCTGTGATTGAGCAATCCAGCTTGACCATGGGTCAAATGTGAGGTGGTTGATGCTTGCTTCAATAAACGGAGCATACCAATTTAAAATTGGAGCGGCTGATAGCGCGAAATAAATCAAGCCAAAACGTATTAAAAGACCAAGCCAAAATAGTGGATTCTTTAAAATGGAATTTGCCGTTGACATATTCATTTCCATAAGTCAGGTCTCTTGGTACACACGGCATCTGGAGTGATGTTTTCCGCTTTTAATATTTTTTTAAGCTCTGGGATTTCTAATTCTGCATTTCTGCCTTGCAGCTCTGGCGATACTAAGCACAGCTTGAAATTAGCTTCCCTTAGTTGCTTTGCGCTACTTTCTTTAAGCGGAAAATGGGTGAAGCAATCAACCCAAATCCAGTCGGCCTTATCTTTTAGGCTTAAAGCCGTATTGATATTTTCATATTCGGAAATTCGCACAGCAAGACGTTTTTCACCAAGCTTTGCCCACTTGATTAAAAAGGGAAAAGATTGATCGAGAAAGAAGTAATTTTCGATACGATGCGCTTTCATGAGTTCGATCAGTCTTGCTTCCAGCCCTTCTTCTTTTACATTCAGTATGAGTAATTGATGCTGATAGTGTTTGAGCCATTCCGTAAAGTCTTCGCCCTTTACAAAAGGGTCATGATGAATGGTTAGTTCTTCGCCCCAACTACGAATATCAACCTCAATACCGAATCGTAAGGGGGTCTGAGAAAGTTCTGCAATCGTATTTTTACGATGGGCAATAATTTGCATCTAAACCTGCTTTTTCAGTTCAAGGCTAAATTGAATGGTTCTCATAATGAATTTCTTTTTAGCTTTCCAGTCAATATTCCAATGGGATGTGCCAAAGACGCGTTTGCCAAATTTTACTGGGAATCGTTTGATCGTTAACCCTTGTTTTTGGGCCATAAAGTAGACGAAAAGGTCCAGGGAGAAGTCTTTTGGGGCATTTTGTGACCAAGTTTCATAAAACGCCCTAGGGAACAGGTTGGGTTGGGCATTAATGTCCCAAAAGGCCTTTTTGAATAGGATGGATTCAAAAAGGCTCATTCCTAATGTAAATATCGTGTCTGACAGGGGTCTGCCATAACGGTGCCCCTTTGCCATGATTTGGGCTCCAAATTGCTCGATAAGCTCAATTCCTTTAAGAATATCAAGGGGGTCGGTTTGAAGGTCGGCATGTGTCCAGCCCAGAATATCGCCATTTGCTGCACTAAGACCGCTGGTGATGCCAAAACCATAGCCTTGATTTACTTCTACGCGAATAGATCGACAGTCTTTATATCCGTGTAGAAGGGTTTCAAGCACCTCTGGAGTGCTATCGGTTGAGCCGTTATCCACCAAAATTACCTCAATATCACCCTTTTCTGTCAGCGGCAGGCATTTCTCTAATAGTTGGGGAATGCTCTTAGACTCGTTGTAGCAGGGGATAATTAGTGAATATTTCATTTTGTTATGCTTCAAAGTGCCCCAAAGACACCCTAGTCCTTATCAAATTAAATTGAAAATCGAGTTCCGATGATTCGCGCCACGCTAAACAAATTGCGTATTTACAAAGAGCTACCCATGCTTGAATTGCAGGATTGCAATGCTACACAGCAATTTACCAATCAGCTAATCGCACCAGTTGTCTATCAAACTTGGGAAGATCGTTTTGTTGGTAAAACGCATTTTAAGGAGATTGAGCTATTTAGAGCCCTAAATCCTGATCTTGATTTTAAGCTTTTTGATAGGAAGCAAAGAGAATCCTATATGCGGGAATATTGGGGTGAGCACCCCATTTACGCTATTTTTACTGAATCTCAGTTTGGGCCAATGAAGGCCGATATATTTCGTTATTGCTTGCTCTTTGAGCGTGGCGGGTTTTATTTTGATATTAGCAAGGGGTGCAGCATTCCCCTGGGATCGCTATTAAAGCCAAGTAGTCGCGCATTGATATCTTTTGAGTCGCACGATTGCGTTATCCCGCCAAGCCCGATTTTAAGCAATCGACTGCAACATGCTGAGAAGCAGGTTTTGCAATGGGGTATGGGGTTTGAAAAAGATCACCCTATCTTGCGGCGCATGATCGAAAATATCTGTCTTCACTATCCGCTATTCAAGGGGAAAACATTTGAAAATCCCAAAAATGCAATTTTAAGGTTTACGGGTCCTGGTATGTTTACAAAAACTGTTCGTGAATATTTTGACGGTCAGGAAGATGAATCGGTAGCACAAGCAGGGGTTGATTTCATGGGGGCGGGAATATTTGCTCTGAAGGGCTCCTGGGCAAGGTACTCAAAAGCCCCCTCTTACGTTAATAGCAGCAATCAACCAATTGTCCTCTAAGCAATATCTCCCTAAATTAAATGTCCAAAATCACTATTGGGGATTGCTAGGGACGCTTATTTTCAGTGCGATCATTTTTTTGACGATGATCGGCTCGGAAATTCTTGATCCAAAAAATATTGGTTGGCTCAAAGGAATTGATTCCCTGCAGCATTATTTGGGGTGGTCCTTTTTTAGATTTGGCGGTTGGTCTTTCCCAGTTGGTCTGAACCCCCTTTATGGGCTTGATATTAGTTCCTCCATTGTTTTTTCTGATTCCATTCCACTGCTTGCATTCTTGTTTAAGTTGATCTCAAGTGATCTACCTCAAACCTTTCAATATTTTGGCCTTTGGCTGCTTGGATGCTTTTTGTTGCAGGGTTACTTTGCGTGGAAATTAATGGGTCTGGCAGTATCTGGCAATTTCAATCGCTTTCTAGCCGCCACTTTTTTTATCGTTTCACCAATTTTCATTTGGAGAATTTTGGGTGTAAATTCCCATGCAGGAATTGGACCGCATGTTGCATTATCAAGCCACTTCCTTATTTTGGGGGCGCTTTATTTGTGCCTCAGGAACTCCAAAAACTTTAAGTTGTTTTTATGGACAACTTTATTGATTGGTAGTTTGTTGATCCATTTCTATTTGTTTTTTATGGTCAGCGCTCTTTTTATTTCCAGCCTCTTGGATAGATTCTTTATTAGAAATGAACTATCAGCGAGACAAGTTGCATCTAAAAGCTTATTTATTTTGGTATGCATCATTTTTGTTGCATGGCAGTCAGGTTATTTTGCGGGTGAAGAAGGTTCCTTATCGGCGATTGGATATGGTTTTTATCGAATGCCTTTACATGGGTTGCTGGATCCCGCTGGTTGGTCTCGAACGATCCCGAGTTTTCCAAGTAATGAGGGAGTCTTTAGTCGCCTAGGCGTAGTTTACTCAAGGGGGTCTTATGAGGGCTACGCTTTTTTTGGGCTAGGAGGATTAATTGTGCTGTTCATCAGCATTGGGATTGCCTTAATTACAAGACCTCCATTCCATTTATTTATATATCGCAACCCATTTTTCCTAGCAGCATTATTTCTGTTAACGCTTATGGCTTTAACCAATCATTTGGGGGTTGGCTTTAAAAATTACTCCTTTGAGCTTCCGCAAAACATCCTCAATATCTTAGATATTCTAAGAAACTCTGGCAGGTTATTCTGGCCAGCGTATTACTTCATCTTATTTATAGCGCTAAAAATTTTTGCAAAATACTTTTCTGCAAAGGTTACATCGCTAGTCTTTATTTTATTAATTGGATTACAGATATGGGATATGCATCCCGGAACTAGTCGAGCCAAGGAAAAACTAATCTTGGATTCTGGATTTCAATATGTTTCACCCCTGAAGAGCTCATTTTGGATTGAGGCAGCTCAACAATATAAGAATATTGTTGTTTATCCCCTTATATACTCCCAATGGCAGTCGAATTGGGAGCCCTTTTCACGATTTGCATCTGAAAATCAAATGGGTACAAATGCAGTTTACTTGGCCAGGGTTGATAGCACCAAAATCAATATAGCTAACCAAGCATTAAAAAATCAATTGCAACTAGGCCCCCTCAACCCTGAATCGCTTTATATATTGGGATCTTGGAAGGAAATGCCTAGCCTGTCTCTGCATTTTGATAGCAAGAGGGATCTATTAACTAAAGTCGATGGCTTTACCATAATGGCCCCTGGTTGGTTGAATTGCAAGGGGTGCCGAGCTAATTTTACGGGCGCACTGAAACGTTTTGCTCCTCTGGTTTCAAGAGAGCAGCTTATTACGTTTACCAAGGAAAGTGGAAATGCTGATTTGTTTTTGCTTGATTCATGGGGGCATGCTGAAGACTGGGGTATTTGGACAACTGGAGAATCAGCTCGCATATTGTTACCCCTGCCAGAGCATGGAGCAAATAGAATAGACTTTGTATTCAATGCCTTTGTTGGAGTTCCTCATCCCTATCAGGAAATTGAGCTGTCAGTTGCAGACCAGCGAATCATGAAGCGCTTAGCAAAGCCACTTGGGAACAAAGTGGAGGTTGCTATTCCAAAGTCGGCGGAATCATTGGGTTATATTGAGTTAATCATCAAGGTTAACAAGCCAATTAGTCCCAGATCTCTGGGGATTGGAAGTGATGACAGACGCCTTGGCGTTGGATTAGTCTCTGCGGTCTTTAAGTAGTCCTAATGTCATATGAATGTATTCAGTAGTATGAGAATAGAGAACACAAAATTCAATTTTTGGTTATTGTTGCTGCTATCCCCAGCTTGCATTTTTGGGTATTCTCTTTACAGCATCTCGACCATTCCAGGCTCTATCGCAATTATTCTGCCTTTGATAGCCACCCTAGTTTTTTTTCATACTCATTTCAATTTTTGGTTCATTTTACTTTTCTCGGCGATGGTTTATGGGTTTGCAATAAAAATTTCGCCCTTTGTAATTTTTGGTTTTCCCTTCTTTGTGTATGCCCTTGTTTCTCTCTATAGGATTAATGTAAGTAAGTTACCCAAGGAGCTTTTAATTGGCCTGTTTCTAATTGGGTTTTTGTTTTCTTGGGTGAATTCAGGTATTCAATGGACGCAATTTGATTTTGGGCAATATCACAGGTCACTACAATTTTATGCTGGCTTTACGATTTTATTATTAATCGCTCTGGCCCCAGTGTTTTTGTTGCGTCCTAAGGCTATTCAATCGGCGCTCTTTATTGCAGGCATTTTTTTCTTATCCCCTTTGATTGGTTTTGGGCTTGATTGGGGTTATTGCCTTTCCCTTTTTTGCACGCTTATATTTCTGACACTCTTATTTGATGTGAGATCTGTCATGTTGAGTCCAAACATCTCAAGAGTCTCTCTTCTAGTGGTGGCGCTGTATGCGCTTTTGTGGAATATCCCCAGCCCCTTTGCTGGTATACCAGGATTGGGTATCTATGGAGCTATATATCGCGCATATCCACGCCTAGAAATGCAAGATCCCTTAAAACATCCTTTTTGGCGGGAGGCTGGTGAGCGTTATAAAAATGTACGAGTTGGTCTCTATCGAAATGGGTTGCTCCCCGACTCAAGCAAGCTCGAGTTTTTATTAAAACGTGCTGGTATAAGCAATGTCGAATTTTTGCCTGCACCCAATTTTGAGGTGCGCACTCAACCATCGGATTTCAATACCTTTTTTCTTTTGGATGACTGGAGCGTTAGCCCCAACATGCGACTCAAGCCAGACCCATCTATAGATCTTTTGGCGCGAATTGATGGTTATTTAGTTTATGTACCTGGATGGAAAGTATGCAAGACATGTCGAGAAATTGCCCAAGATTTGCAGATTGCTTCACTTCCCACTGATACACTTTTAAACAAATCAATTTCCTTTTCAAAACAGGGTGCTGGAGTTGAATTGCTGGGTGCTGGATGGTCGCAACCCGAGGCATGGGGAGTTTGGTCTGATGGTAAGCTGGCTACGATATATATTCCAAAGCCGGCCCAAACACCTAAAAAATTACTTCTTGATTTGAGAGCATTTGTTTCGCAAGCGATTCCAACTCAGGATGTCTCTATTTTCTTGGATGATCAATTCGTGGCTGAATATAAGCTTGATAAAGGCGAAGGTAATTTGCTATCCATTAATTTGCCCGTTAGCACGAATAATTTTTACAAAGTAGCATTTGAGCTAAAGACCCCTGCTAGACCTGTTGATCTTGGGTTTATTAAGGATAAGCGCTTGCTTGGTGTTGGCCTCGTTTCAGCTAAATTGGAATAGCAATTACTAGGGGCTAGCCCAAAGACTTTACTCTGCTATCTGCAGTTAGTGAGTATGGATGGCCGGCCCATTGATGGAAGCATTTCTGCCAATATTCAAATGTCCTTAAGTCATTGGGCGTTCCCCAAGAAATATAATGATTTACTCCAAATATCTTGCATGACATGCCTAGAGCGATAGCATCGTTGATGCAGGAGTCCAAATAAAACTCTCCATTTACTTTCCCATCTCTCTTTTTGAGTGATTCGATGCATTTTCTTAGTACCTCAGCATTCTTAAAGGTAAAGGTACCAATAACGATTGGATCGGTGGCAGGAGAGGCAAGGGGCGTTTTTACTGAGATGCCCTTGATATCTCCAAGCTGATCGGCATCGATCCAGCCAAACATTTGTGGATGACGTACAGCATTGGCATGTTTGCGAGCTGCCCAAACAATGACGTCAATAGTAGGATCTTTTTGAAGCTTATCAAATGCATTTCTGTCATATAGTGCGCCGTTGTCACATGCTCCGACGGTGATGGGCTCGGATGAGTGGCCTCTATGTTGAGTAAGGGCATCTAAACCAATGAGGGTTGTAGAAGCTTGGCCATCGGTTACATGGTCAACAATATGAAATAGGGCGCTTGGATAATTTCGTTTAATTTCTTTTTGAATATCTTCCAGGCCTAGCATATCAGCCCTTAAGACAAACATTTGATTTTTGCTCGGCGGTAAATCATTGCTTGCTTGGATAACCATCGGCTTTCCGGAAACTTCTATCAAGGGCTTGGTGACTGTATATCCCTCATTGGTAAAGCGTTGGCCTAATCCAGCCATTGGGATGATGAGATCTCCATAGGGGGTAGGTGTTGGGTCGGACTTCAATAGTTGCTCAAAGGTTTCGTGCCAGCCTTGGTACTCAACTAGGTCTTCAGGGGTTCCCCATTGCATAAAGAATTCAATTGGATAAACCGCTACCGGTAATTTTTTTGCCAGCATGGATTTGTAGGCTAGGCTGACGTAGTACTCACCATTGAGATCTAATTTATTTTCAATCGTGGATTGAAATGCATCTAACATCACTTGACCGCTAGCAAAATAATAGGTGCCACTAGAGGCATATTCATTCATGCGATTATCGGTATAAGGCTGTTTTTCTTGTATATCTTGAACCCAACCATCTTTTTCGAGCATGTAGGCATAGTTCGTGCTACCTAGGCTGTGTGGGTGAAATCCGTTGTATGCTGGAATGGCGCCAGCACATTGATTTTTTTGGACCGCATTTTTGAAATCCATCCAATCCCAATAACACGTAAAGTCACAGTAATTCACAATCGTTTGCTTGTTTGGCGAAATTAAATCTTGTGCTTGCAGAACGGCATGAATAGGACCTAATTTATGGGGCTCAATTCCATGAATTCTGCCGCTAGGACAAAGCTGATTTAAGGCTTTCTTTAATTGATATTCTGGATGATCAAGGTGCTCTTGATTGCAAATGAATATAAAGTCAGATTCTTGGGGAAATAAGTTAATTACATGCGCAATGATTGGCCGTCCATCAACGTCAATCAATGGCTTGGGAAGTGTGTAGCCTGCTTTGCGAAAACGCTCCCCAAAGCCGGACATGGGAATGATGATTTGATAATTAGACATTTAGTTAATGGATTGCCTATATTTTTCGGCATCCCAGTTTGTTAATTCAGCAACTGTAGAGTCGGATAAATAATTCAATTGAGCGTTTTCTGGAACCCTGGCGAGCACCTCTGCATGGCATAACAACATTGCTTCAACCATCACAGAAGCTGATTTATTAATCAACACGCCTATATTCGGAATGAGAATAAATGGAGCATTTGCAGGGGGTGTAATTTCTTTGAAATCACTGATGATTACAGCATTCTTGCCTAGAAAGACGGCCTGATCGGGATACAGCACATTATTCTCGCGACTAATGGATTTAAGGCTGGCTGAGTGGCATGCAAGATTGTGTATGAAGGGATTGCTTGGCAGCTTGTAACCAGCATCACCCATCAGCTCTTGAACTTTGCTTAACTTAGTTGGATCAAATTGACCTACCTTGGCTGTCATTGAGGCTTTTTGAATAACATCGAGCGTGATGGCTTGAGTCTCTTCTGGCGTAGCTGCACACACAACTAAGCCATGGTTTTGCAAAATGAAGATAGAGCATTTGCCAAACTGAGGATGTTGGCTAATGGCTTTGGCTAGATCCCGTCCAGGTTTTTGGTAAGGAATTAAAGCCCAATTAATGCCATCTAAAATGGGTGAAAGTATTTTTTGGGGATCTTGCTGTACAACATGACACAAAATATTTACTGGGTGGGTATGCGCCACCACTGGACTCTCAAATAGAAGATGTAGCGATGTTTCTATAGATGCTCTTAATGGGGTGCCTGAATTTGAGGTTTTTTGCCAGTCAGTCGGAAAATCATGCTTTCCAGAGCCAAGCCATTCTTTACTTTTCTGAAGGTCAAGCTCAAGGTAGACATTTTCTGTATTGGCGTGTTCTAGCCATTTTCCCGAAGCTTTAATCCAAAATGAGTTTGAATTGGGGTCTTTAAATGAGATATTTCCGCCGCCACCCTGAATAATGAGGGGATCTGCGCCCAAAGCATGCGATATTTGGTTAATTGAGTGGGGCAACATAAAATAAGCTCTATTCTGGCCTTAAAGGCCTGTATATGTTATTGATTTTAATTGATTTGCTGGCACTTAAGGGGATAGAAGCTCTGTGAGTTTTTCGGGTGAATTTAACCAGCTACAAGGCCAAAGGATTTTGGTTACCGGCGCCACCGGTTTCGTTGGCTCTAGATTATTAGCATCTAAAGATGCAATTTCTTGCTCTATTCAGTTTCGTGCGATGACAAGGCGCCCCCTTAAAACTATAGCTCCCAATGTAGAGCCGATCCAGATAGCAGATATTTCAGAGAAAACGGATTGGAGCAGGACTCTTGCAGGGATTGATACTATTGTTCATTTGGCAGCAAGAGTCCATATCATGGATGACAGCTCAAGCGATCCTTTGGGAGAATATCGCAAGGCGAATGTAGCCACTACGCTGAACTTAGCAAGACAGGCTGCAGACGCTGGGGTACGGAGGTTTATCTTTTTGAGCTCAATCAAGGTTAACGGAGAGAAAACTAATTTAGGCGAACTTTTTACTGAAGAGTCAATTCCTAAGCCCGAGGATCCTTATGGTGTTAGTAAATTAGAGGCGGAAGTGGGCATTCGTGAAATTTGCAATGCTTCAGGTATGGAGTATGTATTTATTCGACCTCCATTGATTTATGGGCCAGGCGTAAAGGCGAATTACCAAAAACTCATGAACTTGGTTAAAAGGCGTTTGCCATTACCTCTTGGCAGCGTCGTAAATAAACGAAGCATGCTTTCATTGGATAATTTGATTGACTTTATATTATTGGCCTCGAGGCATCCGAAGGCTGCAAACCAACTTTTTTTGCTCTCAGATAATCACAGTTATTCAACTCCAGAATTAATTGAGTGCATATCTAAGTGCATGGGATATGCTTCCGCACGATTAATTTCCGTCCCTACGCAAATGCTGCGCATGGCTGGATTATGTCTTGGTCAAAAAGCCGCTGTGGATCGTCTTACAGAATCTCTGGAGGTTAGTAATCGTAAGGCCCATCAATTATTAGATTGGAACCCTCCCGTAAACATTGAACAGGCAATACAGAAAACAGTTGATGACTTTCTTTCAAATCAAAAGGTTACTTAATTGATTAAACGAATATTTGACTTCTTTTTGGCTGTGCTGCTATTAATTATATTTTTGCCTTTACTACTATTCCTTGCAATAGTAGTAAAGATTACATCCAAGGGCCCTATTATTTTTTGGTCACAAAGAGTTGGAAAAAATAACCAACTTTTTTGGATGCCTAAGTTTCGTACTATGTTGATAGAAACGCCTAATGTCGCAACGCATCTTTTAACTGGCGCCAATAATTATTTGACACCCGTTGGAAGTTTTCTACGCAAATCTAGCCTTGATGAGCTGCCTCAGCTTTGGTCAGTTATCGGGGGTGATATGAGTTTTGTTGGTCCTAGGCCGGCATTATTTAATCAGACTGACCTTATCGATATGCGAACAGCAGTTGGCGTGCATTCCTTAACCCCTGGAATTACTGGCTGGGCACAGATCAATGGGCGCGATGAATTGGCTTTGTCTGAAAAGGTGGGTTTTGATCAGGAATATCTTCAGAAGCGGGCTTTGGTATTCGATATTCAGATACTTTGGCTAACGGGGCTGAAAGTTTTTAGGCGCGAGGGAGTTTCTCACTAGAATGTGGGTAGCAAATATGAAAAATAACATTCTCAACCTCCCACGTTGGCTAAAGCAGCTTGTAGCAATGCTAGTTGATGTTGTTTGTGTCATTTTGGCAACTTGGCTTGCTTATTCATTGCGTCTTGAGGAGTGGCACGGATTTATTCCGCAGCAAAAATTTGCTTATATTGCCGCCGTGTTCTTGGCGATTCCAGTATTCATTCAGTTTGGCGTATATAAGACTGTTTTACGATTTGCAGGTGCTCATAGTATTGCCCTAATGGGTAGGGCGATTGCAATTTATGGCGTCTTGTATTTCACCGCCATATTCATGCTCGCATCGCCTTATATTTATAGAAGTATTGGTTTTGTTCAGCCCATCATCTTATTTATTCTGATGGCACTTTGTAGAGTTATTGCAAGCGTAGGATTTGGATTTAAATCCTATGGAAAAAATGGGCGCCCCGTACTTGGCACTCTTTTAATTTATGGTGCTGGGCACTCAGGTATGCAGATTGCAACAGCACTTCGTCAGTCTGGCCAGTATTTCCTTGCGGGTTATATCGATGATAGTCCGCAGTATCAGGGAAGCATAATTAATGGTTTAATGGTGTATTCACCAAATGAAATTGCGCGACTTATTAAGACGCATGGGGTGAGCGATATCCTTCTGGCGATGCCCTCAATTAGTCGCGCAAGGCGAAACCAAATTTTGCAAGATTTGCGTGAGTATCAGATTCATGTCCGCTCTTTGCCTGACTTGATTGATTTGGCGCAGGGTCGCGTAACAGTATTGGATATAAAGGAGTTAGAGCCTGATGATCTTTTAGGGCGCGAATCTGTTGAGCCAGACACGCAACTGATTTCAAAAAATATTAGCAATAAGGTTGTTCTTGTAAGCGGGGCTGGAGGCAGTATTGGTTCTGAGTTATGCCGACAAATTCTGAGGGCAAGCCCTCAGAATTTGCTACTGCTTGACCATAGTGAATTTAATTTATATGCCATCGAGGCCGAACTAATCAATACCTTGCAGGCATCCGGCGGTGATGCTTCGGGAAGGATCGTGCCAATTCTTGGTAGCGTGAAAGACGAGCGGAGGCTCGAAGAAATATTTTCTAAGTGGGAAATTGATACTGTTTACCATGCCGCCGCTTATAAGCATGTCCCATTGGTAGAATGCAATCCAGTTGAGGGTCTTGAAAATAACGTCATTGGCACTCTTAACATGGCCATTACTGCACAAAAGCATGGTGTTGATAACTTTGTTCTAGTCAGCACAGATAAGGCGGTGCGCCCAACCAATGTCATGGGTGCTACCAAGCGTTTTGCCGAATTGATTCTTCAAGCTTTAGCTGACGCCAATAAAGAAAAAGGTACTTGTTTTTCAATGGTTCGCTTCGGGAATGTATTGGGATCTAGTGGTTCAGTTGTTCCTTTGTTTCGAGAACAAATTCGGGTTGGTGGTCCGATTACATTGACGCATGCCGAGGTCACCCGTTATTTCATGACGATTCCAGAGGCGGCACAATTGGTTATCCAAGCTGGAGCTATGGCCAAAGGTGGCGAGGTGTTTGTTTTGGATATGGGTGAGCCTGTAAAAATATATGACCTGGCACGTCGTATGGTTGAGCTTTCTGGATTGTCCGTTCAAGATGATCTAAATCCTGATGGCGATATTGCAATTGTGGTGACCGGATTACGACCCGGTGAAAAGTTATATGAAGAACTTCTGATTGGGGAAAATCCTATTTCAACAACCCATCCACGCATCATGATGGCAAAAGAGGAATATATAAATTTGCAACAACTTTTGGAGGAGATTACGTTACTAAAAATCTTAATGCAAGAGTCGAAAGTTGACTTACTAATTATTCAACTTAAAAAATTAGTACGCGGTTATCAGCCTGTATAAGTACCTACCTAAACTCAGCCGTTTCAATTCCTATTGCCAATAGACGCACATCATCTGAGTTAATTCCTGCCAACTTTGGAGTTGAAGCATTTGGAAGTTTAAAAGTAATCACGGCAACTGATCCCCATTTTGAAATCGGTATTTCTAATATATTATTCTGAAAACTAGAGACTTTTACTTTCTTAACATAGTTATCGTTAACGTAAATTTCAATAATTTGATTTGGTAGATTTGGACCCACTAATACCCGATAGGTAATGACTAGTTTCTGAGCATTACCGGACGGAAGGGGCAGTATCAGTTTTGCTAAAAATGAGTCAGACCATGTGCCCCAACTTTCAGACCATTGCCATCCGCTTAACAGATAGTTTCTGCCAACTTGAAAATGTGAAAATTTAATGAGTTCGTTTAGTTTTGGTTGGGGCAAGATCGGGTTATCCACTTTCTTATAAATAGAAAGAACTGGCTGCCCATCAATTTTTATTTCATCAAATAATTTATATCGATGATCAAGGTCATAAGACTCTGGTCGGTTAGCCTCAACATTTTGCTTGCTATTTATTATATAGTCTGCATCTTCACGGGAGTCTGGCGATTTAATTCTTAATCTCTCTTGCGCATCTAAAATCATGAGGTTTTGAGTAAAAGGCATTTGCCATCCTCCTGGCCATTGATATGGCAGACCTGGCCAAATGCTAATCGATTGTTTGGGGCTGTCTTTTAGAATTTTTTCTAAGGCAATCCTATTGCCAAGGCCCCAGTAATCGACTTCAAAGCGCCGATTCCAGTCACCTGAAAAATAATTGAAATATAGATTTTGTAGTGGATGGGAATTGATCATCCAAGTGGCTGTATTGATCCATGTTGTTAACAATATCAACCCAAACATTACTCGGCCAAAATTATTGCTAATATATTTAAGAATAAATACAGTTCCAACTGTTGTGATTAAAATAAAGGCAGGGTAAATGAAATAAAGGTGACGCCAACCGTTATAAAGGGTTGATTTCAAAACAATCACTGCGGTAATAGGCGCAAAAAATAATCCTAGAAATAGTATGTCTTGAAGTTGACTTTCAGTTTTCCAGATTCGAAATTTATTTTGCAGTAAGGCTCTAAAAATGGTTAGGCTTCCTAAGCAAAATAGAATTAAGTACGTAATAGGGGTGGTTGTACAAATCCAGATTGGAATGTAATACCAAGGCAAGGCTGCAGCATTAACCATTTCCCCCCTGAATAGAATATTTGGAGTCCATCTTGCAAAATTTGACATTTGCGATAGAGCTTGCAAGAAATTTCTTAAGGGTGCTTCCCATAAAAAGGGCCAAAGAATAATGACGAAGACTATTAATACACTGATATAGATACCAAGAGAAAGTAATAACTTAGATAGTCTAATTTCACTCTTTAGAAATTTGATAGATAAGATGGATAATGTCATCATTGGTATAACTATTGCCATCAATCGAGTATCAATTGCAATTGCGCTTGCTAAGCCATGAATTAAGGCCTTTTTCCAGCTTGGATTAAGGATAAAGCTAATAGCGGTATTTATCGATATAGCAAAAACTGCCATAAAAACAATATCTTTGTCATTGTAAAAAGATTCTGCAAAAAAACGTGGACTTAGTATTAAAAAAATGCAGGAGATTAATCCAACACGCCAATCATTAAATCTTCTTTTGGCAATCTGGAATATTGATGCGACGCCTACCAAAAAGAATAAAAAAGTCAGAAGATGTCGAGCTTGATAAATATCCTTTTCATTTTTTAGGTTGAATATATGTTCCATTAAGACTGATGGCGCTTCAAAAAATACCCCGTAATCCTTGTCTTTCATTTGCGATAGTGGGGTATCAAAGCTTGATATTTCTTTATTATTTAAGATCGAAGTGATCTGAAACTTATTTGCAATATAGTTAATGCTGGTTGCGCCAATTAATCTCTGTTGAGGTTCGTCAACAGAGATTCCATAGTCCTTATAGATTGAAAGTCCTAGCATGAAATAGCAGGTAAAGAAAATAATTGGAATATAAATGCCGAGTTTATTTTTCATGCGAGGTATTAGATTGGGGCTATAAAAGTTGTTCAATCGCTTATTAGCGACTATGATTATTTTAATTTAATATTGAAACTAGATTTTATGATGCCTCTTAAAATTTCAGTCGTTGCCCCCTTTTTTAATGAGGGGCCTAATGTTGGAAGGTTCTATAGTGCGATGTGCGCCCTTTTTGAGTCCCTCCCAAAGTACCATTTTGAATTGGTATGTGTTGATGATGGAAGTCATGACTCTACCTTATCAAGCTTAATTTCGCTTGCAAATGTAGATTCCAGAATAGTAATACTAGAGCTGTCTAGGAATTTTGGAAAAGAGGCAGCCTTAACTGCGGGTATTGATAGCTCAACGGGCGCTGCTATCATCCCGATTGACGTTGATTTGCAGGATCCCCCAGAATTAATCGCGGATATGATTGCTTTATGGGAGGGGGGTGCGGAGGTAGTTTTAGCAAAGAGGGCAGATAGATCTGCTGACACCTGGTTAAAGAGAATAACTGCCACTCTTTTTTATAGATTTCATAATCTCTTATCTTCTGAGGTTCAGATTCCAGAAAATGTTGGAGATTTTCGCCTAATGGATAGAGTTGTCGTTGATGCTTTAAAGAGGCTGCCCGAAAGAAGGCGATTTATGAAGGGGTTATTTGCGTGGGTAGGTTTTAAAACGGTTGCGGTTGATTATATTCGGGCTCCAAGGGAGTTGGGTGAGTCAAAATTTTCTGGGTGGAAGCTCTGGAATTTTGCATTAGAAGGAATTACTAGTTTTAGTTTGATCCCTCTAAAAGTATGGACATATTTTGGTGTTTTGGGCGCGCTATTCGCTTTCTTTTACGCTATATTTGTGATTATTAAAACCTTGATCTTCGGCATAGATCTTCCTGGGTATGCATCTTTATTGGTAGTTTCTTTATTCTTTGGTAGTCTGCAATTAATTAGCCTGGGAATTCTTGGTGAATATATTGGCAGAATTTATTTCGAATCAAAGGGTCGCCCCCTCTATATCGTGCGCAAACATATTGGCGCTAATGGATCTAGCGCAGAATAGCTACATGCCTACTTCCATACTAATTACCGGCGGCAATGGATTTATTGGTTCCAGTTTAATTAATGCTTTGGCAGTCACTTCAGGTTTTTCGATCAGGGGATCTGTGAGGTCTAAGGCTGGACTTGAATTTCCCGCCTCAGTGAAAATCATTGATAATCTTGATGTTGATTTTGATGCTGGATGGTTTGAGGCACTCTTAGGTGTTGATTGCGTTATTCATTGTGCCGCTCGGTACCATATTAAAAATGAATCTTCTGATGATTTGCTTGCAATCTGCAGAAAAGTAAATGTGGACGGAACCATGCGCATAGCCAGGCTTGCTGTTCAGGCTGGGGTTAAAAGATTTATCTTTATGAGCTCACTAAAAGTGAATGGGGAGTTTAGTGATCCTAATAAACCCTTTCTAGAAACTGACATCCCCAAACCTTTTTATCCTTATGGCATTTCTAAGTTAGAGGCCGAACACGAATTACTAGAATTTGGCGTCTTAAATAAGATGGATGTTGTGATTATTAGGCCACCCCCTGTATATGGACCTGGCGTAAAAGCTAACTTTTTAGCCATGATGCGTTTTTTAGATTACCGTCTACCATTACCGCTGGGTGGGATTAAAAATTTACGCAGTTACATTGGGCTTGCAAATTTAGTTAGCTTCACTGAGTTATGTATCAGACATCCAAATGCTCGTAACGAGATTTTTTTCGTTTCTGATGATGACGATCTTTCAACATCTAGACTTTTAAAAATGATGAGTAATTCACTGGGTCGGGTTTCTTTGCTAGTTCCAGCGCCAAGGAGGTTCTTAACTTTGCTTGCCAGTGCAATCGGAAAGCAATACATTCCGGAATTATTATTTGGTAATTTCCAGGCTGATATTTCTAAGGCAAAACAACTGCTTGATTGGGAGCCGGTTGAGTCCGTGCACGCTGGGATGAAAAAGACAGCCCTATATTATTTGAGTAACAAGCCCTAAATTATTGTCAAATAGGTTTTTATGGTTCTAAATTTCGAGTTTCCTCTACTATGTAGAGGGGGCGACCCTTTACCTCGCGATATATTTTGCTTATGTAAATACTAACCACTCCAATGGAAAGTAGCTGTACTCCGCCAAAGAAAAGAACGAGCGCTATGAGGGATGGCCAACCTGGAATGGAAAAACTTGGATCAAGTATTTTCTTTCCAATTAGTATAAATAAAAATAAAAAGCTAATTATAGTAATTGCTATTCCTAGAATACTTGAAAAATATAAAGGTCTGTCGGTAAATGCCGTTAATCCATTTACCGCAAATCTAAAATATTTAGCGGGAGAAAATGTTGAGACGCCTGCATAGCGAGGATCTCGTTCATATTCAATACCAATCTGTTTGAAGCCAACCCATGACACCATACCTCGATAGTAGCGACTTTCCTCCCGCATATTGCGCAGAACGTCTAACACAACCTTATCTATAAGCCTGAAGTCGCCGGTATCTTTGGGGATTTTGGTTTCGCTGAGACTTCCAATTATTCGGTAATACAGCTTGGCAGCGTACTTAAATATTGGATTTACGCCCCTCCTGTTTGGGCGAACACCATAAACCACTTTGTATCCCGCCTCCCACTTTTCAATAAATGACGGTATCAGTTCGGGCGGATCTTGAAGATCATCGTCTATGACGACAGCAATATCGCCTTTAGCAATATCTATTCCTGCAGTAATTGCAATTTGGTTTCCAAAATTTCGGGAAAAGTTAACAAGCTTTACTTGTTGATCTGAATCAGCAAGTTTTTTAAGTTTTTCATAAGTTCTGTCTGTGCTGAAATCATTAATAAATATGATTTCATGTGAGAACTTTGGCGCAAGTCCATTCAGGACTGTCTTCGTTCTTTTGTAGAACTCTTCAATTCCATTTTCTTCGTTGTATGTTGGGACTATTATAGATAGGAGGCGATTTTTTATGTCGTTCATTTCTTGTACTTGCCCATCTTTTACTTCTTCACTACTGCTAGAATTGAGACGCCAAAAGGCAAGCTACAGCCTCGCAATAAATACTTCTCGATACTAAAAATTTTTCTCAGTATGTAGTTCATAGGTCTGCTGGGCATGTCGACATCGGAAGTTCCATCGCGATTTATGAGATTATTTAGTTTCCGCACCATAAAAACTACTGGAAATAGCAGAGAATTGAAATAAGAAATTTTTTCAATGTGAAATCCTGCACTTATCAATTTTTGTCTTAGCTCAGGGAGGGTGTAGCGTCGTTTGTGTTCATTCATGTTATCAAATGAGGACCATAGGAACATATAGGCTGGGACTGTGATAATTGCTTTGCCATTCGACTTTAGTTGATTTCGAATTGCTGTAAGAGATCCCACATCATTATCTATATGCTCCACCACATCTAGGGCGGTTATTAAATCAAAGCTTTCATGTGGAAATGGAACATTGTCCGGTAGCGAGCCTTGCTTTATTGACCCATTAAAAATTTCTTTGCTGAACTGAATGGCTTCGTTTGACATATCCATGCCGCAGGTGTTGGCAAGTTCATCAAGAGCATTTAGCATCAGCCCGCTTCCACAGCCAATATCCAACACTGCACTACCTTTTTGGAGTGTAGTATGCCTGTCTATCGTGTCTAAAATAATGTCTTTTTTAGTTACAAACCACCAGTGTTGTTTTTGAATATCAAAAAAAATACGATACATATCAATATTCATGATTTATGCCTAAATGTACTTTTGTAGGTGATAAATGCACTAGGTTTTTGATTTTCATAATAAAATTGTAACTATTATCAAATTATGACCATAAAACCCTCTAATCTCCCCTCCAATCGAACATTCGGACTCCTTTTTATAGGCGTTTTTGCTGTTTTGGGTGCTTATGGCCTCTGGAAGGGTTGGTCAACAGAAGCTATCAAGACTTTTTTCATAATTGCCAGTGTTTTGGTTGCCATCACTTTATTGGTCCCAAAACTGCTCGCACCCTTCAATAAGGCCTGGTATGAGCTAGGTTTGCTCCTGGGAAAAGTTGTCAGCCCTATCGTCTTGGGGATCCTATTTTTTATAGTCATTACTCCCGTAGCTATGGCGATGAGATTGGCTGGACGTGATGCTTTGAGATTACGTAAGCAAAATGTCCAATCGCATTGGATTGATCGAAAGCCTCCAGGTCCTGAGCCCGAATCATTTAAAGAGCAGTTTTAAGGAATTCGCAAATGTCGTTTATTAAAGAGTTATTGAAATTTTTGAAGGCCCGCAAAAAGCTGTGGCTATTACCAATCATTATTGTGATGGTGGTTTTAGGTGGTCTTTTGATTTTGGCGGCCAAGAGCTCTGTAGTTGCTCCATTTATTTACACCTTATTCTAAACATTTCTCCAATGAAAATTTTAGGAATTTCTGCTTATTATCACGATTCGGCTGCTTGCTTGGTCGTCGATGGTGAGGTCGTTGCTGCGGCTCAAGAAGAGCGCTTTACCCGCAAGAAACACGATCAAGATTTTCCAAATCATGCGATTGAATATTGTTTGAGCGAAGTTGGTTGTAAGCCCGAAGATATTGATTATGTAGTCTTCTATGACAAGCCATTTTTGAAGTTTGAGCGTTTGCTAGAAACCTATTTAGCTTATGCCCCTGTGGGGTTCCAGTCTTTTGCAACATCCCTGCCAGTCTGGCTCAAAGATAAGTTATTTCAAAAAACCATGATTGCAGGTGCTCTCAAGGCAATCTGGGGAAAAAATATCGATTGGACTGAGCGCCTATTATTTTCTGAGCATCATTTAAGTCACGCTGCTAGTGCGTTTTTCCCATCACCATTTGAAGAGGCAGCAATTCTGACGATGGATGGAGTCGGGGAGTGGACTACAACATCTCTTGCAATCGGCCGAGGTTCTGACCTTCAGGTGCACAAAGAAATTCATTTTCCGCATTCATTAGGTTTACTTTATTCTGCCATTACCTACTACACTGGATTTAAAGTGAATTCTGGTGAGTACAAAGTTATGGGCTTGGCGCCCTATGGCGAACCGAAGTATGCGCAGCTAATGAAAGAACACCTCATTGATATTAAAGAAGATGGCTCATTTGCTTTAGACATGAGCTACTTTAACTATTGCACTGGTCTGACAATGACTAATGCAAAGTTTGATAAATTATTCGGTGGCCCACGTCGCTCAGAAGAGTCAGAATTAACTCAGCGCGAGATGGATTTGGCTGCCTCGATACAGGCTGTTACTGAGGAAGTCGTCATTAAGCTTGCTCGGGGCATTCGCAAAGCCACTGGCATGAAAAACTTGTGCCTTGCTGGTGGTGTAGCCCTTAATTGCGTGGCTAATGGCAAGCTTTTGCGAGAAAACATTTTTGATAATATTTGGATTCAACCAGCCGCAGGTGATGCTGGTGGAGCAGTTGGTGCTGCTTTGGGCGCATATTATTTAATGCTCAAGCAGCCACGCCATGTAGACCCCAGGTTACAGGATGGTATGAAGGGATCCTATTTGGGCCCTCAATACACGCAGGATGATATTGAAAAGCGTCTTGCATCTGTAGGTGCTAAATTTACCGTTCATCCTGATCAAGAAATTATTGAGTTAACTGCTCAGGCCCTTGCAGCAGATAAAGCGGTTGGTTGGCACCAAGGCCGAATGGAGTTTGGTCCACGTTCTTTGGGCGGGCGATCCATCTTGGCTAACGCGCGTTCACCTTCTGCCCAGAAATTGTTGAATCTCAAAGTGAAGTACCGTGAATCATTCCGTCCTTTTGCGCCAAGCGTATTGCGTGAGGATGTGTCTGAGTGGTTTGATATTAATATTGACAGCCCCTATATGCTGTTGGTTGCAGATGTTAATGAGTCTAAGCGCCTAGAAATGAGCGTAGAGCAGAACAAGCTTTTTGGTATTGCAAAACTAAACATACCTCGTTCAGAAATTCCAGCGGTCACTCATGTGGATTACTCGGCGCGCGTTCAGACGATTCATAAAGAGACCAATCCAAAGTACTATGCACTAGTAAGCCGCTTCAAAGAATTAACGGGTTGCCCGGTGGTAGTTAATACCTCATTCAATGTTCGCGGTGAACCAATTGTCTGTTCACCAGAAGATGCGTTCCGGTGCTTAATGGGGACGGAGATTGAATTCTTGGTGGTGGGTAACTCCATTATGCGTAAAGAAGATCAAGATCCCGCGCTTAAGCTAGATTACAAAAACGCTTACGAGCTTGATTAAACACCCTCTTAGATTTTCTGGGATCAGGAATGATTAAAAAAGTTTTAATGCCAGCTACTATTCTGGTGGTAGCTTTGTACCTTTTTTATAGTGCGTATGCGCATCGGAATGTAGCCACTTTTCTGTGGGCAATAAGCGCAGTTTTAGTCTTGGCTGCCATCTATTTAAGCCGCCTAAGAGATTTTTTAATTGCCATTATTTCTTTGTCAGTAACTTTAGCGATTGTTGAAATGGGTTTAGGTTATTTACCTGGGCTGCTGGCTAAAAAGGGTGATCTTAATTCGCAGGCTCGATCTACTTATTTTGATAGCGATCAGCAGTACAACACTCCCGCGTATTGGCAGTTGACCGAATTTGGAAGTCAGCCTCGCCCCGGTGACTTTAGAGCTCGAAAATTAGCCTCTGATGGCGAGTTGATTTATGATGTTAATTACGAAATTGGTTTAGATGGCTTTCGGATAACCCCGCAATTTGAAGGCGGGGCTAAAAGGTCATTCAACTTTCTGGGAGATTCATTTACCTTTGGTGAGGGTCTGCAGAATCAGGAAACAATGGCCTATTTTGTAGGCCAAGAATCTAGAAAGTCTGGCAAACAAGTAACAGTAAAAAATTTCGGTATGAGTGGCGGCGGCGTTCATCAGGCTTTAGCCATCCTACAGAGTAAGTTACCCATAGATGCAAACACCCATTTCATTTTGACTGCTCCATGGCATTCGAGTAGGGCGGCATGTGCAGACTTTTTTACTCTTGGCTCTCCAAAATATGTGTTGGGAGCTTCCGGAGGGGTCGTTCGGGATGGTTATTGCCGATCCTTTGCTTGGTTAGAGCATTCACCAAAGGCCGTACGAGGCCTCATTACATCTTCAAATATTTTTAAATTAATACAAGACAGTTTGTTTGTTATTTCTGATCAAGATAAGCAAATTGAGCTGTATCTGGGCATTTTGAAAACTGCGGCAAAAGAGATTGCCTCCAGAGGTGAGATTTTAGTCGTTGGGTTTATTAAGGCAGACGAAAGCTGGTTTGTTGGTAGCTATAACAATGAAAAAATCGTCGCGCAAATGAAAGATATGGGTATTAATGTGATTGATATGACCCTATCAAAAAGAAACGAAGATTTGCCAAGTAATTTTTATCTACATGAGTTAGATAAGCATCCAACAGCAGCAGCCAATCTACAGAGATCAAAACTCTTGCTTGATAAGTTAAATTAATGCCCGCTTTTATGGGGCTTTAGTGCACCTTAGATTTACTTAAAAAGCTTTTTGGCCCACTTAAAGGGCTCGAGCAATTTCCAGATGCGGTTAAGCCGTGCTTCCAGTAATTGTATCTTGCGTTCCATCGCATCGAAACGCTCTTGGTAGCGATTGGCTAAAGCCTCGAGGGTAAGACCATATTCTTTTACAAATGCCTTATCAAAGCTTGCCAAAGTCGCAGTATCTCCACCTTTTTGGGCAATCACGGCGTAGTCAGGGCTCACCCCAGATAGAACGGCAAAAAGGCTGGTTGGGCCGTGCTCTTCACGCAGGGCCAATGATTCTTGTACTCCCAATACTTTTACCCTGGCGAATCCAAAGTGCCCAGTGAGAAAGCTAAGCAATGACGATGGCAGTGGGCGCTGATGGGTTGGGTCTAAATAGAAACTAGAAGTTCCAACAACTAAGTTCTCGGTATTGGGTGCTTCCAAAATTAATAGCCCAGCAGGCTTGAGGATACGTAAAGCCTCTTTGATCAAAGTCTGTAAATCATCTAAAGATAAATGTTCAGCAATATGAAAGCCTGAAACAATGCTCAAACTATCGTTAGGGAGAGATTTGAGATGGTTGATCGCATCTCCCGTTTGTACATCAAGACCGCGACTTCTACATGCAGAAAGCATGCCATCATCTTGATCAATTCCGCTGGCCATAAATTGATGATCTTTTAGGAGTTCTAGCCATTCACCACGACCGCACCCTAGATCCAGTGCAAGGGTATTTGGGAGAACTTCTTGAACCTTCTTGATAAAAGGTACATAGACCTCTAAGCGAGACTTAATGAGCTCACGTGAGCCGCGATGCTCATCTTCAAATGCCTTATAGAAACTATTTTGATCTGAGCTCATGCGTTCTTACTGTCTAATATTTACTGTAGGGGGTAGCCAAGCAACGCCCTCAAAATGTTCTTTGCTATTAATCACCGTAAATACCAGCGCGTGGTCACGCCACTCGAAGTTACTGGCAATGTGATTGTCAGATGCATGCAAGGATAATGCAAGCGAATAGGTTCCTGGACCAAAGTTAGCGGTAAAGCGGAAGTTAAATTCAATTTCAGTGCCGGCTTTGAGGTCTTTTAGGGTTTTATTTAAATGAAAAGTGTTGGTGCCATATACCGGCAAGCCCAAACGGTCCTTGAACATATACCCAATAACCAACTCATCAATATTTTGATTACAGCGCACTTTAGCGCTTAGCGTTACTTCTTGGGCCACTTGTACAACTTCAATACGCTTATCTTCAGAATTCAGCAGCGCCACATCCAGGATCGTAGCTTCACCGCTTCCTGATGTTGTTTTCACTTTTCCGGATTGAGTTATTTCTTGGCGAACATTTTGGTTTTCGCGATCAGCAAGTAAAGCGTTGTAGTAGTCCATCACCATTTCTGGTTGGCCTTCGATGGCTACCTTGCCTTGATTGAGCAAAATGGCACGATCACAAATCGACTGGATTGCCATTTTGTCATGAGACACGATTAACAAGGTAGTGCCAAGCTTGCGGAACTCTCGAATGCGATCAAAGCATTTGTGGGTAAAGTAGGTATCACCTACTGATAAAGCTTCATCCACAATCAGCACATCTGGGCGATCGGCAGTAGCAACACTAAATGCCAAACGCATTTGCATGCCGCTGGAATAAAACCGTACCGGCTGATTAATATATTCACCAATCTCTGCAAACTCTTCGATTGCCGGCATCATCGCGGTAATTTGATCAACGTTATAACCTAGCAATTGACCAGCCATATAAGCATTTTGTCTGCCAGTAAAGTCTGGATGAAAGCCAATACCCAGTTCTAAAAGGGCGGCAACCTTACCAGTCATCTCTACAGATCCACTAGTTGGCTGGGAGGTGCCGGAAATCATCTTCAGAAGCGTACTCTTACCTGCGCCATTTACCCCAATAATACCAACGGCTTCACCTGGATTAACGGTGAAATTCAAATCCTGCAGCACCCAATTGAGGGAGTGACGCTCTTTGCTAAAAGGAATGATCCACTCAGCTAGTCGAGACCACTTCGATGGATAGCGCTTATAGGCCTTACCAAGGTTGCGAACGATGATTTGTGACATTAGAGAAGGTCCACCATTTCACCGGAACGTTTTCTAAACAAACGAAAGCCGTTGATATTCAGTAATACTGCCAAGACACCAATCAACCAGAGACTAGACCAATCTGGCATTTGGTGATTGATAAAAATACCCTGAAAGGCAACTACTAAATTAGTAAGAGGATTAAATGAGACTAAGAAGCGGATTTTTTCTGGTAGTACATTGACCGAATACACAATTGGCGTGAGCCAAAACCAGAATTGCAGGGCAACGCTATAAAAATAGCCGATATCTCTGAAGAAGACATTCAGCACACCAAGCGTCATGCCCAGCCCAATAGCAAATGCAATCAGAATTACGAGCAAGGGAATGACTGCAAAGAAGCAATAACCCGGAAAGTTATCAGTCACCAATAAAAAGAAAGTGAATAACGCAAAGATAATGAGGAAGTTCAGGCCTGCATTAAAGATCACAATGACTGGCAAACATAAGCGGGGAAAGTTGAGCTTCTTTAAAAGATTGGCGTTTTCCAAAAAGACTACTTGTGCGCGTGAAGTGAGTTCAGCAAACAAGGTCCAGACGATCACGCCAATGCACAAATAAATACTATATGCATAAATGCTAGAGCCACCATCAACTGCGGTGCCTGGCAAGCGTGCACCCATGACCTTGGAAAAGACGAGCGTGTAAACCAGAATTAAGGCCAATGGATTGATGATGGGCCATGCAAAGCCCAGTAGTGAATTTTTATACTTTGTCTGAAACTCGCGCTTGGTGCTGCCCAAGATAAACGCACGATATTGCCAAAGCGAGGCAATCGAGGCTAGTAAGCCAGGTGAGCGTGAGTTAGGGAGGGAGTCGGTATTTTGCATTAGCCCTAGTTTAATAAGGTTTTCAGAACGGACTGTGCACTTTCTTTCCAGGTCAGCCAAGGCATCTTATCGGAGCGAGGATGCTGGCCTTTGGCAAACAAGTCTAGCCATGCTTGTATTGCTTGGCTCATCTCCTCGGGCTTGCTGGCTTTGTAATAGAAAGCGTGCTCTCCCGCAACCTCTTTAAAAACAGGAATATCTCTTGCAATGATGGGTAAATGTCTTCTGGCGGCCTCAATCAGCGGCAAACCAAAGCCCTCTCCATCAGATGCGGCAATAAGGCAGGTACTAGCGGAGTAGATTTTGTCGAGATATTCATCGCTGATGCTGTCCAGCCAGAATAGGCGCTTATTGAGCTCTGGATGGCTCTCAATATGATTAACTAATTCATCGACCATCCAACCTTTTTTACCAATGATGACGAGATTCACTTGAGTGCCGTTGGCCCAAAGCTTTTCAAAAGCAGGCAGTGTTTGACCATAGCCTTTGCGAGGCTCAAGGGTACCAATCATCACAAAACTTGGTTGCGCACTAATCTGGGTAATCACTTCTTGAGCCCTGGCTGGAAGACCTGTAGTGGGAACAGAATTTTCAATATCTGCTCCTAGGTGGAACCAAGCAACATCAAATTGTTTTGGTAAATCCGGAATATTGGTTTTTGCCCAATCACGATAGTCATCTGCTACCGCCTTAGAGATACAAATAATTCCATCAAATTTACTAATCTCTAAGAGCCACAGGCGGTGATTAAATTCTGCAGCACTTGGGAAAGCATTTGGGAAGAGTATCGGCAATAGATCGTAAACAACAAAATACACTTTAGTGCCGCTTAAGCGAATGGCAGAGAGATACTGCTTCTGTGCTTGCACGATATCGGCTTGTAAATCAATGCCGAGGAAGATATCTCCAGGCTGAGTTTCGATCACAGCGTCTTCGGCATTGTTTGTATTGCTCTCACCCATCGGCACTTTATCTACATCACTAGCAAAGAACTTTTTCTTAAAGCGATTAGCGTAGCGATAGCCTAGGCTAAGCTGATTGGCATAAATTGGATGTACTTCGTAATCAGCCGGGGGATTCAAAAGCATTTCAGTAAGCAGAGAACGAACTACGCGCTGAATCCCCGTCTTGGCATCGCGCTTGACTAGCTCTGAGATATCAACAAAGAGTTGTTTTTTTCTTGGTTCTTTGGGAAAGTTTTGCGCCAAGCAGGCGGAAAACTGCAGTAGATCAACTTCCTTATATTGTTTGCCTGCAAATGACAATTGAGCTAATTGTGGAATCAGATTCTCTAGCAGTTGGGGCTTACTTAGTCTTACAGGCTTTAATCCTTTAGCTTGACGTTGAGCGATCAGAGCTTCAAAACCGGCAATAGCTTTTTTAGCGCTAGCATCCCAAGAAAACAACGGCGCCTGAATCTTGGCATGCGCCTTCATGCGCCTAATTAATTCGGGCTTAGATAAAAATTCAACTAATTTCCCAGTGATTGATTGCGTCGATAAAGGGTCAAATAGGGCCTCTTCTAAGTTCACCACTTCTGGCAAGCTAGAGGTGTTCGATGAGATAACAGCAGCACCACATTTCATTGCCTCAAGTGCAGGCAGACCAAAGCCTTCATGCCATGATGGGAAAACAAAGAGCTTGCAGGTGTAATACAGGGTTTGCAACTCTTCATCAGTGATGTATTCAGTAAAGATAAC
>Ga0214207_1000015_pt1 | contig 57271 bp, 64 predicted proteins | sample TroBogEpilimnion_6_FD_153045 | JGI IMG/M metagenome (GOLD analysis project Ga0214207, IMG submission 153045) | Freshwater microbial communities from Trout Bog Lake, WI - 13JUL2009 epilimnion | ecosystem: Environmental > Aquatic > Freshwater > Lake > Epilimnion/Euphotic zone | place: Trout Bog... | reverse complement strand
CTACGGCACGCGTCGTGGAAATGATGAAGTAATGGTGCGAGGAACATTTGCCAACATTCGTTTGCGTAACCAAATGGCTCCGGGGACCGAAGGCGGCATCACCATCAAGCTCCCCGAGGGTCAGCAAACATCAATCTTTGAAGCATCACGCGCCTATTTAGCCGAGGGCACCCCTCTTTTGATCTTGGGCGGCAAGGAATACGGCAGCGGTTCAAGCCGAGACTGGGCGGCCAAGGGAACGAAGTTGTTAGGTGTTAAGGCTGTTCTCGTCGAGAGCTTTGAGCGGATTCACCGTGCCAACTTGGTCGGCATGGGCGTTTTGCCCCTGCAGTTCAAGGCGGGAGAATCAGCGGCTACCTACAACCTCGATGGAACTGAGACCTTTGACATTCAGGGTCTTGCTCCGCTGAACAATGGTGAGACTGTTCCGCTCGTCAAGGTCACGGCCCAGCGCACATCTGGCGAGGTTGTCGAGTTTGAGGTTCGCCTACGAATTGATACCCCGACTGAGGCTGACTACTACCGCCACGGCGGAGTTCTTAACTACGTGTTACGCCAACTGGCCGCAAATTAATTGGTGTTGATTCGCCGGAAGGTTTCGGCGAGTCGACCCTTTTTCATACCGGCTATCTGAGCGTTTGATTCAGCCCAACTCCGCAGGCGCTCGTCAAGCCCTGTGCCATCGCCCACTTGAGAGACGTGCTTGCTCAGGGCATTGACCTTGTACACAAAGTGTTTGGTGATGTCGACTGCAAAATTGGGCTCACTGCCCGTTACCCACACTTCGGGCACCGTGTGAGGCTTGTAACCCCGGCTGAGCAACTTGGGGAATGCGTGCGGGTTTCTTGCATCGGGGTACACAGCCTTGATGGTTGCGTCACCCACTGCACGGTGATCGGGGTGTGAAGCGTAAATGCGTTCCCAATTCATCTCAGGGTTCTGAGTAATCACCAGATTTGGTCGGAACGCTCGGATCTTCTGAGCGATGGCCATGCGAAGCTCAAGATTTGATTCGACCATTCCGTCGCGATATCCCAAGAACGCAACTGCCTTGACGCCTACAGCTTCCGCGGCGCGACGTTGTTCTTCTTCACGAATTGCGGCGCGCGCACGACGTGACAACTTTGAGTCATCGCCACCCGCATCACCGGAGGTCACCATCACGTACGCCACTTCGCAGCCGTGTGCTGTTAAGTAGGCAATGGTTCCCGAAGCGCCAAAATCGATGTCATCGGGATGCGCAACAACGCACAACACCCGCCGAAACTGACCGGTGTAATCGAGGACCTCGAGTTTGGCTTTTTTCATAAGACAGACTTCTCCGTTGACGAATCCCAGTTAGCCAAATCTTTCAGATGTGGGTTATTTGAGAACACCTCTACGATAGGCAATCGGAGGCCTATTCGACGTTGTATTACCTCAGCCTCTACGGCCTGATTCCACAAAAGTAGGGAAACTACGACCCCTTTTGTTCCCGCGCGAGCCGTACGGCCCGATCGGTGCAGGTAGGCCTTGTGGTCTTCTGGCGGGTCAAAGTGAATGACGCAGTCAACACCATCGATGTGCAGCCCTCGCGCGGCTACGTCGGTGGCTACGAGAACGGAGAGTTTTTCGGCCCCAAAATCAGCCAACGCCTTTTCTCGTTGGCTTTGGCGCAGGTCACCGTGAATAGCGGCGGCGTCCACGCCCTCTTTTTGAAGTTGTTCAACCAGTCGGTCGGCACCACGCTTGGTGCGACAGAAAATGATGGTCTTGGCGTTGGACTTGCAAATCGTTGCACAAACCTTCACTCGGTCCATCTGGTGAACTTGCAAGAAGTGGTGAACCATTAATGACACGGTCTGCGTATCACTGGCTACTTCGTGGAAGACCGGGTCAGTGAGGTAGCGCTTAACGAGGCGATCTACTGCGCCATCAAGTGTTGCGGAAAACAAAAGCGTCTGGTGAGGGCGTTCGGCGATGCGGCGAAGTACCCACTCGACTTGGGGCATGAAGCCCATGTCGGCCATGCGGTCGGCTTCGTCGAGAACTAGCACGTCAAGATTCTCAACGTTGAGTTCGCCACGATCCCCCAAGTCAATCAACCGACCTGGAGTAGCGATAATGATGTCGCAACCCTTGCGAAGTTGCGCGACTTGCTTTTCAACGTCAGCGCCACCATAGACAGCACCGACAAAGAGTCCGAGAGCCTTGCCGAGAGGTTCGAGCACTTCGTGAACTTGAACGGCGAGTTCACGGGTAGGCAACAACACCAAGCCGCGTGGACGAACTGGTTTGTTGGCTTCGATTGGAAAGCTCGGCGACTCGGCGACTCGCTGCAGCAAGGGCAAACCAAATCCCAAGGTCTTTCCTGATCCGGTCTTAGCCTTGCCGCAAATGTCACGACCCGCCAGGGCGTCGTTAATGGTCATGGCCTGAATCGGGAAGGCGGTCAAAATACCCTTCTCTTCGAGGGCCGCTACCAGTTTGGGCACGATGCCGAGTTCGGCAAAGGTTTGGGTAGTCGCGTAGGAGTCGAGGGCGTCGCCCTCAACACTTGGGGGTGTTGTCACAATGAGTCGTTTCTCGGTCGGACCCCGAACCGCTCATTCGTACAAAAAGGCCCAAGCTCGCTTCATAGAGCTTCGTTAGTAGCCTACCCTCATACCAAAAAAGGAGAACGCATTATGGCGCGACTTGAAGTTGGCAAAACTGCACCCGCTTTCACCCTGTTCGATCACGACGAAAAGAAGGTCTCGCTGAAGGACTTTCGTGACGAACGCGTCGTGCTCTACTTCTACCCTGCCGACGACACCCCCGGGTGCACCAAGGAGGCTTGTCAATTCAACGATGAGTTGGCCGCTTTCAAGAAACTCGGGGTACGGGTACTTGGCGTCTCTCCCGACGGCGCAACCGACCACGTCGCGTTTCGAAAGAAATATGGTCTCAAATTCACTCTTTTGAGTGACCCATCGAAAAAGGTCATGGAGTCCTACGGCGCCTACGGCGAAAAGATGATGTACGGCAAGAAGGTAATTGGAGTGATTCGTTCAACCTTCATTATCTCTCCCAAGGGAAAGATTGAGGCCGCCTGGTATGGCGTTCGCGCCGATGGGCACGCCGCCAAAGTTCTGGGAGCGTTAAAGGAACTTAATTAGTTGTTGTGCCGGCGCAATGTGCGCAGACGCAGAACTACGAAAACTACAACCAGCAATACAACCGCTCCGATGATTGGCATCTGAGCGCTGTGGAAGTTTTTGGCCACGTGAGTCCAGTTGCTACCCGCTGCTTTACCCAGAGCGGCCAACAGCCAGACCCATCCGGTTGAACCAATCAGCGTCAAGACAATGAAACGTCCGCGAGGCATCTTGGCGATTCCCGCCGGAATTGAAATGCCGGATCGGGCAAAGGGCAGGACGCGAGCAATAAGAACGGTGATTGATCCGCGCTTGGTGAACCAGCGCTCAACGGTGTCGAGGTCGCGGTGTGAAATTAAGAACCACTTACCGAATCGCTCGAAGAAGGGGCGACCGGCTTCACGGCCAATCTCATAAGCAATCTGAGAACCAATACCCGAAGTAAGGGTGCCAATAATGATGACGACCGGTAAGGAGAACATCACGTGTCCGGTTACCGCAGTGGTGCACAAGGCGCCGGCGACACCGAAGGTGACCTCCGATGGAATCGGCACACAGGCCGATTCGAGAATTGAAATGATTGCGAGGGCCAAATAGCCGTGGGCTTGGATGAACTGTTCCATAGTCTCAAGTTTCTCGCAAATGGCTGGTCGAAAATGGCCACTTCGCGCTTGGATTTCAAACCGCAATAGGTACTAGGGCTATACGAATTTATCTTTGGTGTTTTGCGCACCAGTAAGTCGTCCGACCACCAATTACCGAAATTCTCATGGGCCCACCATCTATTGGGCAAAGTCCGCCTGGGGTTCTTCCCGTCATATGGTTTCCCGTGTGTGAGCCGCCACGCTTTTGGAGCTGCTTGAGCGTTGCTTTCAGTGATTTAAAGAGATCCTCTTTTTGCACCGCACTTAAGTGACCGGTCGGAGTGTTTGGGTTGATGCCAGCTCTAAACAACATTTCGTCACCGAGCAAATTCCCAATTCCGGCAATCACCGATTGGTCAAGTAGCCGAGCCTTTATCGCGGCTCCCCCACCACGGGCGATTGTCATCGCCTCGACGAATTCCTTCTTGGTTAACGTCAAAGCATCGGGGCCAAGTTCGCTTAGGTCGGGTTCTATTTCGAATCGTCCGAGGCGACGAGGATCATGAAGCAGAAGTCGCCGTCCATCTTTTAATTCCAGACCGCCTCGAATCCAATCCTTTCGAAAGGTGTGGGGTCCATAGAACAGCCCCTCAATTCCTGCTTCACTATCGAGCAAGAGAACTCCGGTCATGCCAAAGCGCATTCCGAGCGTTGGGCCACTGGTCTCCATCAACATCAATTTGCCGCGACGCCCGGTGCCCGTTATACGAAGCCCTTTCACGGCTGTCGCCCAAGACCTCACCGAAGGCAGCTTCTTGGCTGAATACGGGTCTGCCCAGCCCTTGGTAATAGTGGCGCCAACAGTTTGTTCGGCTAATTGCCGGTATGACTCGATCTCCAGGATTTCGGGCATATGTCAATGTACCGTTTGGAGCCAAACAGTCCGTACTTGAGTAATCTCTATCCCATGAGCATGGAAAAACCGCAGTGGACTGAACTCTTCCGTGAGGTCGTGACCTCAGGCCTATGCACCGGCTGCGCCGCCTGCGTCGTATCCTGCCCTCACGACGTCTTGGACTACAACACCGCCGATGGCATCTACAAGCCGTGGCACATTGATAAGGACGGGGACGCAGAGAATTGCACCCACGGCGAGACCGGCTGCACCCTGTGCACCCGAGCCTGCCCTCGTTTCCGCAACTGGGAATCCGAGGCTGACACCGTGCGCTTCGCCCGCGAGCGCACCGACGAAGAGGTCTACGGCATTGGCGACGTCTTCTTGGCTCGCTCTTCTGACCCGTCGCTGGTAGAAAACGGACAAGACGGTGGATTCGTTTCAACTCTGCTGATCTACGCCCTCGAGAATGATGTCATCGACGCTGCTCTCGTGAGCGGACTCGAAGGAGACGGCTCCACGTGGCGCGCCGAGGCTCGAGTCGCCAAGACCCGCGAGGACATTCTCTCAACCGCGAAGTCTCGTTACACCTACAGCCCAAACCTCATGGCCTACCCCGAAGCAGTCGAAGGTGGTGCCGAGCGCATCGCGCTCGTCGGCATGGGTTGCATGGCGTCGGCGCCAGCGGTGATGAAGTCCCGCAAGTCAGGAAAGATTGCTCGCCGCCTGGGACTGACTATCGGCCTCCTCTGCTCAAAAACTTTCGATGACTCGATTTTCGAAGAACTCTTTGAAGCCAAGTATGGGATCAAGCGCGCGGACATCGTCAAGATGAATATCAAGGGCATCTTCCAAATCTGGACCAAGGATGGTGGATTCTTTGAAGTGCCGCTCAAAGAGGCCCACGCCTTTACTCGCGAAGGTTGCACACACTGCCCAGACTTCTCTGCCGAGCACGCCGACATTTCTACTGGTGGAATTGGCGCATTTGGCGACTGGACACTCGTCATCGTTCGTACCGATCAGGGCCGCGAACTCGTGGCCGCGATGAAAGAAAAGGGACTGATTGAAACTCGCCCAGGTGACGATGACCCGGGTGCGGTGGCACTCTTGCACAAGCTCGCAACCTTGTCACGCAAGCGTTGGCCCGAGACCCAAAACCCCGGACCACGTCGTATTCCAGTCACTTCGGCGTAATTCATGGCACCGAAAAAACCGACGACAATTTTTCTAGTCCGACACGGACAAACGACCTCAACGGGAATTGTGTTGCCCGGTCGTGCGCCTGGTCTTCACCTTTCACCTAAGGGACGTGAACAAGCCGAGCGTGTGGCCGAGCGCTTCGCCGCTATGAAGAAACCACCGACCGTTCTCTACGCCTCACCCTTAGAGCGCGCCCAAGAGACGGCCGCACCTATTGCCAAGGCGCTCAAGTTGCGGACTCTAAAGAACTCCGGTGTCATTGAATGTGACTTTGGGCAGTGGACTGGCAAGAAGCTGGCGTTGCTTTCCAAGAAGCCTGAGTGGCGCACCGTACAAAATGCGCCATCAACCTTTCGATTTCCACAGGGCGAATCTTTCATTGAAATGCAGACGCGCATTTGGGATGCGTTGAACAAACTGCACGAAAAGCATCCAGGCCAGTCAATCATCGTGGTTTCTCACGCTGACCCCATCAAGGCGGCCGTTGCCATGGCCCAAGGTATTCCCCTGGATATGTTTCAGCGCACCGTTATTTCAACCTGCTCGGCGAGCGTCTTGTTGCTGGGTGGACAGGCGCCGCTGGCCCTTAGCATCAACAACACCAGCGATTTCACAGAATTGATCCCATCATGAACTACGACTTTTCAAACCCCGACAAAGTAATGGTTGGCACCCGCGGCGTCGTGGGCAACCGACTCTTTATTCTCCAAGCGCGTCAGGGACGTCGACTGGTTGTCGTCAAGTGCGAAAAGCAGCAACTCTCGGCACTGTCCGAATGGATCGCGATTGCGATTAAGGAAATGGGCCGCCCCGGTCATTTGCCTGACGACTTCACCCTCGAAGATGAGATTGAGCAAGACCTCGTAGCCGGTGACATGAGCGTTTTGGTCGACGAAGAGTCCAAGACCATTGAGTTGACCATTGAGTCAATCGATGAAGAGCACGTTTTAGTTCTTGGTCTCTCTCGAGAAATGGCCGGTGGTCTCGCTATCGCCATCACTCGCCTCGTTGAAGCCGGTCGCGCGCCCTGCCCACTGTGTGGCGGGCCACTTGACCCTCGGGGTCACGATTGCCCACGCACCAACGGATTTGCTCCACCAATTAGCTAATGACCCGCGAAGAACAGATTGCGCTCCTGACTCAGGGCGAAATCACCGTCGAAGGACGAATCCAAGCATCCTCAAACCAGGCCCTTCTAGTGACCGTGACCTCGGGGGGTCAGCAGCTTCTCGCCTGTTACAAAGCCGAAGCGGGTGAACGGCTGCTCTGGGACTTTGAAGAGGGTCTCTGGCGTCGCGAGGTAGCGGCCTACCAACTAGCGAATCACTTGGGGCTTGATTTGGTCCCCGTGACCATCGCGCGCGATGACGCTCCATTTGGCCCGGGGTCACTCCAGGTCTGGATTGAAAACGCCACGGAAGATCACTACTTCACCCTTCGCGAACTCCCTGAATACACAGACTGGTTTATTGACTTGTGTGTGTTTGACATTCTGGCCAACAACGCAGACCGAAAAGGTGGTCACGTTCTTTTTGATGGCACTCGTTGCTGGGCCATTGACAATGGACTTTGCTTCAACGAAGAAGACAAGCTACGCACCGTTATCTGGGATTTCACCGGAACCCCACTCAGTGATGAGTGGCGACAACGGCTCACCTCTCTAATCGAGAAAGGTGCGGCCCCGCTGCTCGACTGGTTGAGTCAGGGTGAAGTTGAAGCAATTTTGCATCGAGCAAATTGGTTGCTCGGACTTGGCGAACTTCCCGAACCCGATGAAGAGGCCGACTGGCCGCCTTACCCTTGGCCCTTGGTGTAGCGAGGCTCTTCGTTTTTAATCTCCGGCACTCCGGAGCTCAACATCGAGAATGTTACGAGGGCTCCAACTGCAAAGAGAATTGCCGCAACCCAAAAGGCTCTCGCATACCCGTGAAGAGTGGCGTGACCAATTTGTTCCACGCTCGGATTTGGAATTTTCGCTAAAACTCCCGCAGTAGCGGCCACCGCGAGAGAGTTGAGTAGTGCCGTCCCTACTGATCCACCAATGTTCTGGGTAGCGTTCACCGCAGCCGAAGCGGCACCTGCTTCAGACTTACTCACTCCCCATGTAGCGCTCGCCACGGCCGGAGCAAAGATCAATCCGATACCAAGGCCCAGAACCAATAATCCTGGCAAGACGTGCCCGGCATAATTTGGCGCGAGTGGCAGCCGGGTGAATAGAACAAGTCCCATGGCCGCTAACACGAGGCCGGTTGGAATGAGGGGGCGTGGCCCCACTAAAGCCAAGAGTCGAGCCGAAGCGGCACTCGCTGAAACCGCCATCGCGATGACTAGTGGCATAAAGGCCAGTCCGGTTTGAAGCGGCGTGTAGTGCGCGATGTTCTCTAAGTAATAGGCGAGAAAGAGCGATAGTCCAAACATTCCGATACTCGTTACAAAGAGTGCAATGTGACTTCCGGCTCGCGTCCGGTTGGTGAGAAGTCTCAAGGGCAGAAGTGGAGTCGGCACATTCTCTTGGGTGCGAACAAATGCGGCCAACAAAACCAGTCCGGCCAAAATGCTTAACCAGGTCGCGCTGGCAGTCCAACTCGTTGACTCCGCATGACCAAGGCCGTAGACCAAGAAAAAGAGGCCAGCGCTACCGACAATTGTTCCCACAACATCAAGTTTCAGTTGGTGATGTTCTTTGCCCCCTCGGACAAAGAGCAAGATGCCCACTGCGGCGATACCAGCGAAAACCAGGTTGATGTACAAACACCAACGCCACGAGTACCACTCAGTCAGTGCTCCACCCAGTAGCAAACCGATTGCTGCGCCAGAGGCGCCAATGGCACCGAAGATGACAAAAGCTTTTGCTCGTTCGCTCGCCTCTTCGAATGTCACACTTACGAGCGCCAGTGCCGCGGGTGCGAGCAGTGCCCCGAAGCCACCTTGGATTGCTCGTGCCGTGACGAGAGCTCCAAATGAATGCGCCATGCCACCGAGCGCCGATGCACCGGCAAAGCCCACCAACCCAATGAGAGCAGCATTGCGACGACCCCACAGGTCGGTCAATCGGCCACCGAGCAACAAGAGAGAGCCAAAGGTCAAGGCATAAGCCGTAACTAGCCATTGACGGTTACCTACCGAAAAATGGAGATCAGATTGTGCTGAAGGAAGTGCGATGTTGATCACAGTCGCATCAAGAGCGACCATTAACTGGCACAAACTCAATGCCGCCAGGGCGAGCCAAGGTCCACGCTTAGAGGTGGAGAAAGAACTCACCAAGCAGTCCGATTAACTACGCGCCCGCAGGGCTGCGGCCAAAGCCGGCAGGACCGTCTTTACATCCCCGACAATGCCAAGGTCGGCGATCTGGAAGATCGGTGCATCGGGATCTTTATTGATCGCGATGATTGTCTTCGAGCCCTTCATGCCAACCATGTGTTGAGTGGCACCTGAAATTCCACAGGCAATGTAGACATCGGGCTTGACCGTCTTTCCAGTTTGACCAACCTGGAGTGAATAGGGAACCCAACCCGCGTCAACGATTGCTCGACTCGCACCCGCTGCTCCGTTGAGCAAACTAGCGATTTCTTCGATGACAGCGAATCCAGCAACTTCCCCAATTCCACGTCCACCCGAAACTACAACAGACGCCTCTTCGAGTTTTGGACCTGATACCTCTTCAACGTGTCGATTGGTGATGGTGCTCTCACCGCGGCGGCCCAAGTCTGGAACGCTGAGTTGGCTCACGGTGGCCGGTGCGCCACCAGCGGGAGTTGCACTGAAACTTTTTGCGCGGACCACCACAATGCCCACCCCTGGAGAGGTGAAGTGTGCGTCCACAATTTGCGTTCCACCAAAAATCTGGTGTTCCGTGTGCAGGTCACCACTTAGATTTGTGGCATTCGTGAGCACTGGTCGCTTGAGACGTGCCGATAGCCGTCCCGCAATATCACGACCGTCGTAGCTAGTGGGTATCACTATGACGTCGGGTAGCGATCCCGAAGAGATAGCCGCCGCTACTGCTGCACCGGGGAGGGTGTTTTCTGGGACGTCAACGGTCAAGAGAGTCGTCGCGCCGTACTCACCGGCTTGGGCGGCGTGCGAGGCGCCCGCCCCCCAAGTCACGCCTGAGACAGAAGTGGCAATCGTGCGGGCGTGACTGAGGAGTTCGAGTGAAGTCGAAGTGAATCCGTTTTCGCCTGGCTCAAGTACGACCCAAAGGTTTGCGATAGTCATCAATATCTCCTAAATCACCTTGACGGATTCCAAGAAAGCCACAATCTTTTCTGCGGCCGTTCCATCGTCAACAAACTTTTCTCCAGCCTGTCGGCTCGGAGCATTATTGACTGAGTTGATGGCCTGTCCCCCAATAAGAGTGATGCCTAAATCGCTCAGCGACTTGACTTCGACCGGCTTGGATTTAGCGGCCATGATTCCCTTGAAACTGGCATACCGAGGTTCGACTACTCCAGCAGTAACACTCACGACAGCGGGCAACGAAACGGCGACCTCGTCAAAACCCGCTTCGCTTTGGCGAGTGACATGTAACTTGTCTCCCGCACCAGCGAGTGACTTCGCGAAGGTGACCGAGGGCCAACCCAACAACTCGGCGATTTGTGCCGGAATGGTTCCGGTGTACCCGTCGGAAGACTCCGTTGCGGTGAGAACGAGGTCTGGGGAAACTGAACTGATGACCGCACTGAGAACCGAAGCGGTATCCAGTGCATCGGCTCCGCGTAGGGCGGGGTCCGAAACAACAATGGCGCGCGCGGCACCCATTGCTAAAGCGGTGCGCAGACCGGTCAGGTCTGTTGCATCACCCATTGAAACGACGACAACCTCTCCACCGCTGGCCTCGGCCAGTTGCAGAGCCATCTCGACTCCGTAGGTATCGGCCTCGTCGAGCAACAATTTGCCCGATCGGTTGAGGTTATTTTGGGCATCTAAGCTTTGAGGGGCGCTGGGATCTGGGATCTGTTTGGCACAAACGACGATGTTCACGACTTCCAATCTAGGCTTCGGGCACTTTTCGTTGATAACAGTCCTTTTGCGCCGAAAAATTTCCCTTGTATTTCGACTTGCGCCAAAGTAAAATTGACTCCCCGCCGCTAAGCGGCCCTTGTTTTTCCCCAAAATCAAGTAATTAAAGGATTCTTCATGTCGCTGATCTGGAACCGCAACCATGCCTGGGATGACGCCGATTGGCGTACCAACGCCGCTTGCCGCGAGACCCCGCCGGACCTCTTTTTCCCAGTGGGCACCACCGGCAGTGCCACCGATCAGATCGAGTCGGCCAAGCGTGTTTGCAACCAATGCGACGCCCAAAAGGCTTGCCTAGAGTTCGCCCTCGCTACTAACCAGGAATCTGGTGTGTGGGGTGGCACCACCGAAGACGAGCGTCGCAAGCTGCGCAAGCAGTGGCTCGCGGCTCGTCGTCGTGCCAACGCTACGAACTAAGACTTGCCCCGAGCGGGATTTCAACCCGCACCAGCGTTCCACTTCCCTCGCTCGAGTCGAGAGACTTCATCTCGATTGTGCCGCGAAGTTGTGTTCGCACCAAGTCGCGCACAATCGATAGTCCAAGTGAAGATGGCTTTTCCAAAGTGAATTCCGGGGAAAGCCCCTTGCCGTTATCTCGGACTTCAGCAATGGCCCGCGAGTCGTTGTGATCTAACTGCAGGGTTACCAGACCCACTTGACCGTCACGTGGAGCGAAGTCACTAAAGGCGTGCTCAACAGCGTTGGTCAATAGTTCGGCTAGGGCCACGGCGAATGGAATAGCTAAGTCGGTCGAGAGGGTTCCAAGCGAACCGCTTACCACTAACTCAATCGGCGTTTGGACCAGAACCGAATCCTCAACGAGGGCCACGAGTGCCCGCACGATCTCATCGAAAATCACCTCTTCTCCTGGTTCACGGGAAAGAACCTCGTGAACAATGGCAATTGAGCGGACTCGCCGCTCCGCTTCCATCAGTGCTTGAATTGTTTCCTCTTGCTCACTACGCCGGCTCTGGAGTCGAAGTAACGAGGAGATTGTCTGCAGGTTGTTCTTGATTCGGTGGTGAACTTCGCGAACGGCGGCTTCCTTATTAAGCACTTGACGATTCAAGAGTTTTAGGTCTGAGACGTCACGCACAATGGCGAAAAGACCAGTGGTGGCCTCGCCTCGACGAAGTGGGACGCAGTGAAACTGAACGGCCGCCTCGGAACCCATGTCAACCTCTTCGACCTGGGGCATGCCAAAGCTCATGGCGCGCTCAATTCCCCGCACACTAAGTCCCAGGTCACTTAAGCGATGACCCTCGACTGACTCACGCACTCCCAACCGGTGCAGGGCGTTGGTGGCGTTGGGAGTTGCAAACTCGACCTTGCCAGTGGCGTCCATTTTGATTACGCCGTCACCCACTCGCGGCAGTCCTGGTCCGGCAACATCAGCTTCGCGGAAAGGAAAGCTTCCCTCCGAGACCATGGAGCACAACTCTTCGAAAATTTCTAGATAGGCCTGTTCGTACAATGAGGCGGGACTGCGCAACGGTCCTTGCAGTCGAACCATGACCGCAACGATCTCTCCGTGGCTGCGAACAGGGATGCACCACACCGGCAACAGTTCTGCGTCAGGTGTGAGCGCCACCTCACCAGTTACTCGCCGGCCCAAAGTGAAGGCTTGTCTCGAGAGGGGCCACTCGGCGCCCGGCTGGATAGTTCCCACTAGGTCTTCGGCGAGAAGTGTCGCGCGATTGTTTGGGCGCATCTGCGCGAGGACGATGAAGTCTTCCGCCTCCTCGCCTTCGGCATGTGGCGCCATCAACACCATGTCAGAAAAGGAGAGGTCCGCTAACAGGGACCAAGAGGTTGTCAAACGGAGGAGTTGCTCAATATCCTCAGAGCGCAACGTGGTGTGTTGCTGCGCCAGTTCGGCGAGCGACGCCATACGAAGTGCTTAGGCGGCGCCGAAGCCCACGACGCGGTCTCCCGCCGGGCTTCCAAATTCAACGTAGGCAATTCGAGCGGCGGGCACGCCAACTCGGCGGCCCTTGCGGTCGGTCAACCACAGCACTGAGTCATTGGACATGGCGTCTTCAACATCACGGGTGACCTGGTCTACGTTGGCCTCAGATCCGAGGTCCAGCTCGAGTTCTTTCATTGATTGAACAATTCCGATGCGAATTTCCATGAGGCTCCTGTGAACGACTGTTCCCATGTTAGAGCCATGTAGCAAGATAGAGGACGTGACCAATGAGCGTGAATCAGAAAGAAACCGGGCCTGGGCCGCCACGATGGAGGGCTTCGAAGGATCGGCCGATGACATAACGGTGGCTCACCGAGACTCTGCTGCCACTATCTCCCCCGCCACTATGAGCGGTCAGCCCTTTGAGGGTGAGCGCCGAATTCGCGAAGAGCGACTCGAAGAAAGACTGGCCGCTGGGGCCACTCTGAGTTCGGGGGCCGGCCACCGAGTTCGTGAAGAAGAGCCCGACGAATTCCGCACAGCATTTGAAAGAGACCGCGACCGTATCCTCCACTCGAGTTCATTCCGACGTCTGGCTGGCAAGACTCAAGTTTTTGTCTTCCCCGAAGACCACATGCGCACTCGTCTTACTCACGCCCTTGAGGTTGCCCAAGTTGCAACTGGTATCGCTCGCCCCGTTGGACTCAATACTGCTTTAACTGAAGCGATTGCTCTGGGTCACGACTGTGGCCACGGACCTGGTGGTCACGCCTCCGAAGAAGCGCTTGACCCCTACGTCGAGGGTGGGTTTGATCACGCCACGTGGGGCGCCAATGTTTCTCTCTTGCGTTTGAATTTGTGTACCGAGACTCTCGACGGAATCCGAAATCACTCGTGGTCTCGTCCAGCGCCCGGCACTCCCGAAGGTGAAGTTGTCTCCTGGGCTGATCGCATTGCGTACGTCTGCCACGACTTCGAAGATGCTGCCTCGGCTGGTCTCGTAACCGAAGACGAACTCCCCCTGATTGTTCGAGAGCGGTGTGGAGTACGGCGTGGAGAGCAACTGGGTTCTTTTATTAACGCCATGATCACGACTATTCGCGAAACCGGCGTGATTGGCATGGACGCTGCCCACGCCGAAGCTTTGGCTGCTTTCCGAGCCTTCAACTACCAGACCATATACCTGCGAGGCGCTGCGATTGACCAATCCAACCGCGTCGTTGACATGTTGCGCGGGCTCGTTGACTTCCTGGGAGCACACCCCGAGCACATCAATGAAGTCGAAGACGCCAGCAAGGACATGGCCAATTCACCACTCGCGATTCGCCACGCCGTGGAATACGTCTCGGGCATGACCGACCGCTTCGCCTGTCGTCGAGCTGAAGCCTGGCTGGGTTGGGACCGAGACCGGCTGCCCAACGGCATCGATCGCTAGTTGAGTCGCAGTTCCTGGCGGTAAACCCGGGCTGGGCCCTGGCTAGCAATCCGAGTGGCAAGCTCCACGAATGCTTTGGATGCAGCTGAATCAGGGTGTGCCACCGTTATTGGAGTTCCGGTGTCACCACCGGCTCGAACATCAATCTCGAGAGGAATCTGCCCCAACAATGGTGTACCTAGATCGGTGCTGAGTTGTTCCCCACCACCGGCCCCGAAGATTTCGTAACGCTTGCCGTCATCACCAACGAAGTAGCTCATGTTCTCGATAACTCCACGTACGGCGAGTTTCAACTTCTTTGCCGCGAACGCACTGCGTTGAGCAACTCGTTGAGCGGCGGGTTGTGGAGTAGTCACCACGTACATTTCGATTCGCGGAATAACTTCTGAGAGTGTCAGAGCAACGTCACCGGTGCCTGGTGGCATGTCAATAAGGAGGAAGTCCAGGTTGTCCCACCACGCCTCAGTTAACAGTTGTTCGATGGCCTTGTGCAACATTGGTCCACGCCAAATCACTGGTTGTTCGTCATCCACGAAGTAGCCCATCGATAAACACCGAACGCCGTAAACCAAAGTTGGGATCACCGTGTCACCAAGAACAATTGGGTCACTCGGTGCGCCCAACATCTTGGGCAACGAAAAGCCGTAGACGTCAGCGTCAAGAATGCCAACTCGCTTTCCAATTTGCGCGAGCGCTATGGCCAGATTCACGCTTACGGTGGACTTGCCCACCCCGCCTTTACCAGAGGAAATTCCGAGAACTCGAGTCGTAGAGCGTTTGTCGGTGATTGCTGGCGAAGCTTCGTGTTGGTGGAGGCCCGGACCTGGCTCAGCCGCCATAAAAGTGCGCAGCCGATTACGTAGCTCGAAACGGTCCTCTTCGGACATAGTGCGGATCACCACTTCCGATCCCGGAAATACTGCGCTCACGCGAATCTTCAGCGCTTCAAGGTTGGGCCAGTTGGTCACCGGCAAACGGAGTTCTACTTTTTTGTTGGCCTCATCAATTGTTCCTAGAAAGTCCAATTCGCCAAGGGTCCGTCCAATTTGGGGTTCTTCTATGGCGGCGAGGGCTTCAGTTAGGTTCACAACATTCCTTTATCGACCTCTTGAGGTTAGTGTCGCAAAAGGTGTCGCTCCTCATAAACTTGGCCTATGTCGACCGCGGGTTTTGAAAATGAACTGGATCCAGCTCTCTTCACGGCAACCGTTACGAGTCTGACCCACACTTTCGGAGACGGCACCCGCCGCAAGATTTACCTCTACTTGCGTGAATTCCCTGGCTCTACCGCTCAAGACCTAGCCGAACACTGTCAAGTGCACGCCAACGTCGTGCGTCACCATCTCGATCGATTGACCGAAAGTGGCTACGTCACCTTCGACAATGTACGCAAGACCACCGTTGGGCGTCCCGCCAAGGGATACCGCGTCCTCGATGAGTCATTCAATGCGGAGGGGTCGGTAAGGCGAGACGCTTTGTTGGTAGCTCTACTGGAAACCGCTCTCGAGCGTCTCGGACCAGACGCGGCAGAGAATCTCGCTCATGACGTTGGGCAGGACTACGGTCGCACGCTCGCAGCATCTGTGGGGCCATCAGACTCGTCACGCACGGTGAAAGAGGCGATGGCGTCGATTGCTGGTTTATTGACCGCCCATGGTTTTAATGCTCGAAGTGAAGATAGCGAGCACACATCGTCCATAGTTTCTGAAAACTGCCCATTTGGATCAGCCGCTCAACACCACCCGGTTCTTTGTGCGGTTGACCGGGGACTCATCGGTGGGATGCTCGATGGACTGGGCTTAGAGCGAACCAATGTCACCCTTACCTCACGTGCACGTGGCGATAGTGACTGTCGCGTAACTGCTTAACTGGCATCGTGCCCTCTTCCAATACTTCGTCAGTTTCGCTAGGCCGAATTGCTCGCGACTGGTTTACGTTGGGGGCTACCGGCTTTGGTGGACCACCGGCTCACATTGCGCTACTTCGTAAGTTATGTGTAGACAAGAACAAATGGATTGCCCACGAAGAGTTTGAAGACGCAATCGCTACGACCAACCTTCTTCCTGGTCCTGCATCCACCCAACTCGCGATCTATTGCGCGTGGAAGTTGAGAGGATTTGCAGGTGCCGTAGTTGGTGCATTGGGATTCATCTTGCCTGGGCTCGCTTTGATTATTGGACTCTCAGCACTCTTTTTTGCCTCAGCACCACCCCACTGGGTTATTGGTGTGGCCGCTGGCGCAGGAGCGGGCGTCCCCGCCATTGCCCTTTATGCAGCCGCGCAACTTGCCCCGCAAAGCTGGCAGCGCGCTAAGAGTGCTTCGAACACAAAGTGGCGTTGGATGTTTTATGTGGTAGCCGGAGCCACCACATCAATTTTCTCTCCGCAATACGTAGTTCTAACAATGTTGGCTTGTGGCCTCTTAGAAATATCTCTCAGTTCAACCGCTCACGGCTTTATTCCCCTGGCTTTAGGAAAAACAATCGTGATGGGCTCATTCGCATCCATTGCCTGGGTGGCCTTTAAGGTCGGCGCGCTCTCCTACGGAGGCGGTTTTGTCATCATTCCCTTGATGCAACATGACGTTGTTTCTACCTATCACTGGATGACTAATGCTCAGTTTCTGAATGCCGTGGCCCTCGGACAAATCACCCCCGGGCCGGTAGTACAAACGGTCTCGGCGGTTGGTTACGCCGCTCGAGGATTAACCGGTGCGCTGATTGCCGCACTCGTTGCCTTTACCCCATCATTTTTCTTCGTAGTTGGTGGCGGAAAACACTTCCAGTCCATCCGTTCAAATCCAAAGGTGACGGCATTTCTTCGCGGGGCCGGACCATGCGTCATCGGTGCAATTTTGGGCTCGGCAATCACGCTGGGGCGAGAACTCGGTCACTGGTGGCAACTGCCGGTATTGGCTATGGTCGCCTTGTGGGTGTTTTCAAAGCGTAACGCCGTGATTGCTCTCGTTAGCGCCGGAGCAATCGGAGGGCTTGTTGCCCTCACCCACCTCGCCGTTTAGTGCAGTCCGTACCTAGAGAGAAATGGTTTCGCGATAGCACGCTGAGCTGCTGAAGGATGCAGTCGTAAAAACAATTTGAATTGTGATTTTGCGAGCGCTTGATTCTGAGGAGTCGAAGCCGCAACAATCCCGTAATAGAGATGCGCCGCCGGGTTCAGTGGCGCGACCGAAATTGATTTGGCGAGCAGAGTAATTCCCCGCGACATCAATTTGGTGTCCTTCGTTGTACTGCCAGCCGAAAAGGTGAGCCAACCAGACTGAATAAGCGCCTCTGGATTCTGTGGCGAGAGTTCTAAAACCTGCTGATACGCACTCAGCGCGGCCGTTACGTTACCTCCCGCCAAGTCAGCTTCCGCCTGCAGACTGAGCTGGTGAATACGTTGAGACTGACTCAGGGATAGGTTTCCGGTACTTGAACTGCCCGCTTGGCGCAGGCTCAGGGCCGCGACCACCGAACCGAGTGCCGCGAAAAGCAGGCACGAAACACCCAAAATCAGAAGGCTTTTTCTGCGTCGGCGAATCTTTTTGGGAGCCACCTCCACCCAACTTGCGAGTTCTTCTTCAAGCTTTGCAATTGCTCGCTCATCTCGCTCGACGAGTGCGGTTAGCTCATCTTGACTTAGATCCCCAGTATCGAATTCTTCGCGCGCGTCAACAATGGAAGCCCTCCGAAGCGCAATTTCATCGAGAATCGTCTCGCGATTTCTCATTTCCTATTGCTTCTCAATCTAGTTAGAACCGCACCTAACGTAACCACGACTAAGAGCGGGAAGATCCAAAGTATCGCCCCGAGGCCACCCGTGGACGGGCTCAGCAAAATAGATGAGCCGTACTGAGACTCCAACGTAGTGAGAATTCTGGTGTCCGAGTGCCCTTTTGTCACTTCGTTCTCGATGAATCTTCTAACCGCCAGTGCCGAAGTTGAATTGGAGTTGTAGACCGACAAGTTCTCGCAACTCGGGCACTTCACCAATTGCTCCAAGTGAACTATTCGTTCGCGCACACCATTTCCCACAGGGTGCTGCAGTACAGCGAGCCCAGCAAGGAGCACCATCGCAATTAGCCAGAGACGAAATGACTTAAAGATCTTGCTCATTGAATATTCGCAATCACTGCAGAGAGTTGCTTCGCGCTGATTGGCCCAATGAGTGAAGCAGCGATAATTCCCTTTTTGTCAATCACGAATGTGGTTGGTGGCGAGGTAACCCCGAATGAGTTTGCAATCACGCCATTGGAGTCAATGAGCGAAGGATAGAGCGATCCATACTTAGTTTGAAAGTCTCTCGCAGCTGAGACGTAGTCATTAAATACGACGCCAATTAAGTTCACTGTCTTTCGGTTTTCCCAGGCGAAGGTCGAAAGCTCAGGCGCTTCTGCGATGCACGGCGCGCACCAGGAAGCCCAAAAAGAGATAACCGTCACTTTCCCCTTGGAGTAGTTCCACTTTGACCCGCTCAGTGTTGCACCCATGAGTGCGGGTGCTGGCTTTCCAAGCAAGGGACTCTTTGAGTTTGCGGCATCGGTTACTGGGCTCCGTGTAGCCAAGAGCAGCCCGAGAGCCAGGGCGAGCACCAAAACGAATGTCGTCGCCACGGCAATAGGCCGCTTCATGAGCGCTCCTCTTTCCGGTGGTGCCGTCTCACAAATGACAGCGCGCTGCCAAGTCCAATTACTAACCCGCCGATCCACAGCCAAGCCAACAAAGGTTCAGCGGTGACACCAAGAACTACCGAGCCTGCCGGAAGACTCGACTGGACCTGCGCTCCCGAAGCTGCTCCGTTGCCACCAATTGCGTCAAAGGTCACGTACACGTCGCGAATGAGATTCGAGTCAATGGCTGGCGTGCCAACCGACTGGGCGGCTCTTCCCCGGAAAGTAGTTATGGCTGGGTACAAACGCGCACCATCCACCGAAACAAGCAGCTGGGTGGAGTGCTCCAAAGCGTTATTAATTATGCGAAATCCCTGAAAACCAATTCGATGTCCATCGACGACTGTGGTTTGGCCCTTGGCGAGAACCACTTCAGATCGGAAGGCGTAAGAAGTTGAGGCAACAATACCTAACGCCAAAACCACTACGCCGATGTGAACAACCATGCCGCCGACGCTTGGGGAACGCCACAGGGTTTTCAGTTCACCCTTTTCTACTGCAGACTTCCAAAGTCCCAGCAAAGTTCGTACTGCCGCTCCCGCGGCAAAGACTCCCAGCCAAAGTGACACTAAAACCAAATAGTTTTTGACTCCAAGGGCAATGCCTAGCGCAACAGATCCAAAGGCAACCCAGGCCACCACTCGGATTCGACTCCATAGAACTGAAACCGAAACGCTACGCCAAGAAACAATTGGCGCAAGTCCCATCAATACCAGGATGAAAACTCCAGCGGGCGCCGCAACATTTGCGAAATATGGCGTACCAACTGTGACCTGCTGACCATTAATTGCTTCGAATAAAAGTGGGAAGACTGTACCTAAGAGAACAACAATTGCGAAACCTACGAACAAAATGTTGTTCGCCACAAAAAGCCCTTCACGCGAGAATGGCTGTTCCACGCCAACGCTCGAACGAAGCCGGTCCCCTCGCCAGATAATTAGACCAGCGCCCAGTGTTACAACCACGAGGAACATCCCCATCAAGATTGGGCCAAGCGTGCTCGAGGAAAATGCGTGCACACTTTGCAATACCCCCGAACGGGTGAAAAAGGTGCCGAGAACGGTGAGGGCGAAGGTCGCCACGGCCAGAGCCAGGTTCCAAACCCGGAAAAGCCCTCGGCGATCTTGAACGATAACTGAGTGGATATACGCAGTGGCAGTCAACCAAGGTAAAAGAGCTGCATTTTCAACTGGGTCCCAGCCCCAGAAACCACCCCAACCCAGGACTTGGTAACTCCACCAAGATCCCAGAACGATTCCCACCGAGAGGGCGCCCCACGCCAAAACGGTCCATCGTCGTTGCTCTAAGGCCCAACGCTCATTGACCCTCCCGCTAATGAGGACTGCAATAGCGAAAGCGAACGGAACTGAGAATCCCACGAAGCCGAGATACAGAAGTGGCGGGTGGATTGCCACCAGAGGGTTGTCTTGCAGCAACGCGTTTGGCCCGGCACCTTGGAGCACGTGCGCGGTGTTCTTGATGAACGGATCAGCTGGCCCGACGAGCAGAAATGTAAAGAACGCTTGAATCGCAAAGAGCACCATCGAGGCGGCCCGAACAACCTGCTCATTCTTTTTTTGACGGTAAAACCAAAGAACACCAATGACAACTAGCGACTGAAGCAAAACCCACAGGAGAAGGCTCCCCTCAAGAGCCGACCACACGCCAGTGATGGAGTACAGGAGCGGTGTAAAAGTTGCATTGTTCTCCGCCACATAGGCCAGGGAGAAATTGTGAGTAACGAAGGCTTGCATCATTGTCCCCATGGCTAGGACAATTCCAAGTAGCGCCACTACACCCCACGGCCAAGTACGGGAGGCCTCTGCTTTCTTCCAACTCTTCAATTGAGTTATGAATCCCCCAACAGCACCAGCCATGCAGAGGTAGAGACCGAGTCGGCCAATGAATACGCTCATCGGACTGAACCGTTCGGCGCCTTAACTCGCTTGGGGTGTTTGGCTATATAGGTCGAGGAGTGTTTCACCATTATTTGTGATCCATCGAAATTGTCGCTGTGCGCAGAGACGAAATGCCCCACCACCACGACCGGAATATTCGCTTGAAAGAGCTGTGGCGGAGTTCCGTGCGAAACCACGAAAACTTGGCCGTTTGAGCCGGTAAGGAAGAACGACGCGCCAGTGGAAGTTCGAGTAATCGAATGTGGCTTAACGAGACCTTCAAGGCGAATTTCCTTTGTCCCGATAGTTGTTCGCTGAGCGAGGGCCTCATCAACCGTCTTGAAGTAGTTCAATGAACTGAGCAGACCTTGGGCCAGCAGAGCAATCACACTGATCGCTAGCGCACCAAGCACCAACAAGTTACGGCGGCGAGCGCCACTCTTAATTTTCGGCGGTACTACCGGTGTGAGTTCGTCAGCGTTATTACTTGCCACTTCGCGTGCTCCGCCACCACAACGAAAATCCGTACAGTGCCATTGCGCCGATAGTGATGAGATAGCCAGCGTTTACGTAACTCATGATGCCGGAACCTCACCACGACGCTGTTCAATCGACGCCACGAGTTTTGTGTGAAGCTGCTTGTCTCGAGCCACTTCAATGCGATAGCGAGTGCGCAAGAACCAGAAGAATGTCAGAGTAAAGGCCAGGAAACTCAGAAGCAAGGTCAGGGCCATCGATCCGTGTACTTTTAAAGTCCGATTAGAGGTGAAGACCGAAGCCCCTTGGTGCAGAGTCTTCCACCAGATAACCGAGAAGTGAATAATTGGCACGTTGATTGCCGTGAGAATGCAAAAGACTGCTGAGCGACGAGCGCGGATTTCACGGTCGTCATTCGCTCGGCGAAGCGCCAGATATCCCAATGCGAAAACGCCCAAGATTGCGGTTGAGGTCAGTCGTGCGTCCCATGCCCACCAGACGCCCCACGTTGGTCGGCCCCAAATAGAACCAGTTATTAGCGTCAGCGCGATGAAAAAAACCGAGACCTCAATCGCCGAGTGAGCGATGCGGTCCAACGATTCGGCCCGGGTTCGGGGCCAGAGATACATTGCGCTCGCCACCGTTGCGGTGCCAAAGGACACGTAGAGAGCTACCCAGGCCATCGCGGGGTGGATGTACAAGAGGCGTACCAAATCTCCTTGAACTTGGTCTGGGGGCGTAACGAAGTAACCCAGCCAAAAAGTCAAGCCCAGGAGTAAAAGTGAAACTGGTCCGAGCGCGCGGCGCCCTAGTTCTTTCATCATGATTCCTCCATTACACCGTAAAGGAGAATCCCCACACTTGAATACGCCACCAGGGAGATGAGCAAAAGGCTCCACCAAACCGCAAGCCCGCCCCCATAAACAACACCGGAATAGGCCCTTTCGCCAGCGATAAGTAGCGGAGCGAAGGCCGGTAGAGCCAATATGGGGAGCAAAGTGACCGAGGAGTTTTCCGAGCTGGTCATCGCCCCATAGAGCGTGCCCGCCAACGAGAGAGCGGCAATCGTTACCGCAATGCTCGGTACGGCGATCAAAGTCTTAGCCCGGTCCACGTGAAGAAACACAACTGTGCCGGTTAAGAGAACTGCACTCGCTACCCACATTTCAATCGTTAACGCGATTGCTTTACCCAGAAACACTCCAGCCGGATCAAGTCCCAGCGTCGCGACTGATGCTCTGGTTCCACGGTCCGACTCGATTGCCTGCGAACGATTGATCATCAACAAAGCCATAAGGGTGACAACAATGAAAAACAATCCAGGACCGGCGTGGCTGCGTCCCGCACCATTGGGGCCCATGGCCAAACCACAAAGCAGGAGCGCCATTACGCCAAAGGGCAACACTTGCCACGCCAGAACACGTGAGCGAAGTTCAATTCGCAGATCTTTAATCGCAACGAGCTTGGCAATGCGGATCATGAGCTTGAAACCACCCGCCCACCAGCCATCATGATGGTACGAAATTTTCTCTTGCCTAGTTCGAGGTCATCGTGCGAACTCAGGATTACCGTGGCCCCAGCTTCAGCGGCATCAGAAATAATCCCCTCGACAAACTGACGGCCTTGGGCGTCAATTGACGCATACGGCTCGTCCAGAAGCCAAATTTCAGGTCGGCGAAGCAAGAGCCAAGCAACCCCCATCCGGCGGCGTTGACCGGCGCTCAGAGATTTCGTCGGTGCATCAATGCGATGGGCCAGCTCGACTCGCTCAAGAACTGGTGCGACTTTTTTAACGTCAATTTGAAGCGCTGAACAAGCGAAGATCAAGTTTTCTCGAACACTGAGGTCCCCGTAGAACGAACCTTCGTGCCCCAGCCAGCCAACATGACGTCGAACCTCCCGACGATTGTGCCTTGTCAAGTCAACGCCCGCGACTGTTCCTTCACCATTGCTCAGGGGAAGCAGTCCGCCAATTAACTGCAGCAGGCTCGTTTTGCCCGCACCGTTGGGGCCCTTAATAACGTTGATGGTTCCTTGTTCGATTGCAATCGTTGTTCCACTAATTAATGGAAAGCCATTCGAAACCACTACGGCGTCTAGAAGATCAACACTCGCACGCATTATGAGCCTTGGGAGTGGGCCAATTTAAGGTCAGCCTCAACCATCATTTCAATCAGCTCTTTGAACTCAACCGTAGGTTGCCAACTTAAAATCTCTTTGGCTTTGTTCGAATCTCCGACCAACAAATCGACTTCGGCAGGTCGGATGAACGCGGGATCGGTCACGACAAATTGTTCATAGTCGAGGTCAACCAACTTGAAAGCCAATTCACAGAGTTCACGAACCGAGTGAGTTTTACCGGTCGCAATTACGAAGTCACCGGGGGTTTCTTGTTGAACCATTTGCCACATCGCCTTAACGTAGTCACCAGCGAAGCCCCAATCGCGCTTCGGCTCCAGACTTCCAATTCGGAGTTCCTTTTGTTGACCCAATTTGATCCGAGCCACCGCGTGTGTAACTTTTCGAGTGACAAACTCAAAACCTCGCCGAGGAGACTCGTGATTAAAGAGAATTCCGCTCGAGGCGTGAATTCCGTAACTCTCTCGGTAGTTCACGGTGATCCAGTGACCATAAACCTTGGCGACGCCATACGGACTGCGCGGGTAGAAATCGGTTTCTTCGTTTTGCGGTACCGACTTTGCGCGTCCAAACATCTCCGAAGAGCTGGCTTGATAGAAGCGAATCTCTGGGTCTACGAGACGAATCGCATCGAGCATTCGAGTCACACCGAGTGCGGTTGTTTCGCCGGTCAAGGTAGCTTGGCTCCAGGAAGCACCGACAAAGGTTTGGGCGGCCAAGTTGTAGACCTCTTGGGGCCGGTAGTCGCGAAGCACATTCATCAGCGATACCTGGTCACTAATGTCCCCAGATACCAAGGTCACCCGATCTTGGATGTGGGCGATGCGCTCAAGGTTTGCTGAGGCGCTTCGGCGCATAAGTCCAATTACCTCGTAGCCCTGATCGAGCAGGAATTCGGCGAGGTACGAGCCATCTTGGCCCGTAATGCCGGTAATTAGTGCTCGTTTACTCATGGGCTCGTCCCTTTTGGCAATTGTGTTATCGCCAGTGCTTTATCTTAGGGCAGCCCTTGATTTTGGCTAAAGGGCGTAAAGTTTCCCAATGCCCCGTATCGCCATCGTTAGTTACCGATTGGGCGGAACCGATGGGGTTTCGATTGAGGCCGATAAGTGGCGTTGGGCCTTTGAATCCCTAGGCCACGAGGTCCAAACAATCGCTGGCGGTGGCGCCCCAGATGTGCTCATCACGGGGATGGGAATGTACGACTCGCCCACGGACCTCGAGCCTCAGTTGCGCGAGGCGTTAGAGGGTTTCGATCTGGTGGTCGTCGAAAATGTCATTTCTTTACCCTTAAACGAATCTCTCCGGGAGTGCTTGTATCGAGTGCTCGAAAATCGCGTAGCAATTTTTCACCATCATGATTTGTCTCTTGACCGCCCAGCGATGAGTCACCTAGAGCCGCCGCGAAAGAACCCACTGTGGACGCACGTCGTAATTAATGAGCACTCCCAGAAATTGCTAAATGGAGTCGGGGTTGGCTCGCTGCTCATGCGCAACCGCTTTGAAATTAATCCCCCACTGGGCGACCGAGACAACACACGCCGAGAGCTTGGGTTGGACGATGAACTCCTTGCGCTCTTTCCTTCACGCATTATCGAACGCAAGAACCCGGCTCGGGCGCTGCGTTTCGCAAACCAAATTGATGCAACTTTGTGGATTCTTGGTGACGTCGAGGACTCCTATGACAAAGAATTCAATGACCTCGCTGCCTTGCAAGTACGACCATTCCGTCATCGGCGCTCACCCGGAACAATCGATGATGCTTACGCGGCTTCTGACGTCGTGGTTGTTTCCTCTAACTGGGAGGGTTTCGGGAATCCGGTCATCGAGTCAGTTACTCATCGTCGACCTCTGGCGGTACACAACTATCCGATTCTGCACGAGATCATGCAGTTTGGCTTCGCCTTTTTTGATATTCACGACCCGGACACTTTGCGTCGTTTTCTCGCTTCGCCCAATCCAGCAATCTTTGATGCCAATCTGGCAATCGCGGCCGAACACTTCAATCTCGATGATTTGCCCAAGCATCTCGATGCTCTAGTTGCCTACGCTCTCTCGCTTTAGGGCACTAATCTTTCACTCATGGTCCTACCCGATGATCGCCCCCAAAGCCTTGAGCGCCGCGAGCAACTGCTTCTAGTTGCCCGAAAAGTATTCGCCGAGCGCGGATTCACCGCCACCACGATGGAGGACATTGCCAAAGAGGCCGGCTTTACTAAGCCAATTTTGTACCAATTCTTCAAATCTAAATCCGAGCTGTACAACGAAATTATTAAGCGCACCTCGGAGCAACTCATTTCCCGTCTGCGCGACGCAGTTGCTGAAAAGGACAACGCCAAGGACCGCATCGAGGTTGCCTTTCAGGGGTACTTCGACATGGTCGTGAGCGAGACCGACGCCTTCCGCATCCTTTTTATTCACTCGCACGACTCGGACGCTGTAATTGATCTACGCGATATGGAAATTGACTTCGTTGCGTTTATCGAGCGGCTCATTACTATTCGCATTAAGCCCGACCACCGTAGACAACTCGCAGCCAGTGTTGTTGGTATCGCCGAGGGTGCAGCGACCGCGTGGTTGATGCAACAAGAAAACCGTGGCTGGCCATCTCCCGAACCCGGTATTGCCAATCGCCTCGCCGCTCGGGCCGCCGCATTGGCGTGGGGTGGCTTGCGAAGCGTAGAGCAGGACTAAAACAAAAAAGTCGCCGCCCGAAGGCGGCGACTCTCTGTTTAAAACGTAATTACTTAGTTAAGGATGACTCGCTTGGCGAGTGGACCACGGTCACCTGGTTCGATGTCGAACTCAACCTGCTGGCCCTCCACCAAGGTCTTGCGACCGTCACCTTGAATCTCTGAATAGTGAACGAAAACATCTGGCTGGCCTTCACACGCGATGAAGCCCCAACCCTTTTCGTCATTGAACCACTTAACGGTTCCTGTAGCCACGTGGCCTCCTTGTTGCTTTAGAACCAATTTCTTGATTCCGGAGGAACCACAACGGCAACCTCTGCGCTAAATCTAGTTGAGCGGTGGAGATAATGCGAAAGTATTTCTAGTGACGAATGACAGTTCCTGAGGGGGAATCTTCCACAATCCAGCCCAAATTCACCAAACTGTCACGTAAACGGTCTGCCTCAGCCCACTCTTTGGCTGCTCGCGCTTCGTCTCGAAGGCGGACTATTTCCGCACTTTCGGGGTCAATTTCAGCTCCGCGGCCGTTCAAACTCAGGCCCAGAGCACCAAAAAGAACATTTACTGCCTGAGCCAAGCTCTCAGCCTCGTCAGCCTTACCTTCATCGCTCAACGCGTTCGCTTGGCTCACCGCCTCAAAGAGCGCCGCCACTGCCAATGGAGTGTCGAGATCATCTTCAAGGAACCCTGAGAACTTTTCACCGAGTTTGACGGCGAGGTCACTCGAAGGAAGCTGCGAAGCCGATACCAATTCGGGTCCGGCCAAACTAGGGAGAGTAAATCGACGAGCGAGTCCGTCCAAGCGTTCAAGGGCGCGTTCAGCATCTTCGATGGTCGCAGGCGACACTTCAATTGGTGAGCGGTAGTGGGAACGAAGCACCAAGAGTCGATAGGCACGAGCGTCAGTGCGTTCGAGTAGATCTGTGAGAGACGTGAAGTTTCCGAGTGACTTACTCATCTTCTCCCCCTCCACCATGACAAAGCCGTTGTGCGCCCAGTGCTGGGCAAAGGTGTGACCGGCGGCTATGGCCTGCGCACGTTCATTTTCGTGGTGAGGGAACTTAAGGTCGAGTCCACCACAGTGCAGGTCAAACCCATCACCGAGTAAACCCAAGCTCATCACCACACATTCGGTGTGCCAACCTGGTCGACCATCACCGAATGGAGCGGGCCATGACGGTTCGCCCGCTTTCGCATTCTTCCAAAGTGCGAAGTCGAATGGTGATCGCTTTTCTTCAATGGCTTCAACTCGTGCCCCAGCACGGAGTGAGTCGAGTGACTGTCCCGCTAAGGCCCCATAATCAGCGACTCGCGAAGTGTCGAAATACATCCCATCACTCAATGGGTACGCGATGTCCTGGGCCGCGAGTTGCTCAATTAGCTTCACCATCTCATCTACGTACTGCGTTGCGTGTGGAGAGTGGGTGGGCTTGGCCACACCGATTTTGGCCATGGCCTTCCACCACTCTTGCTCGTACTGGTCAGCAATTTCCGACTCGGTTTTGTCCTGAGCCGCAGCGAGGTTGATGATCTTGTCGTCGATATCGGTGATATTGGAGACAAAGTTCACCTCAAAACCCTGGAAGGTCAAGAAGCGCCGGAGGACATCCCAAACCAGTGTGAAGCGACCGTGACCCATGTGCGGAAGGCCATAGACGGTTGGCCCGCAGACGTACATCGAGACCTTGTTGGGCTCTCGTAGCGCCAGGGGGCGGACCTCAGAGTTGAGCGAATCAAAGAGTCGAATCACTGTTCTAAACTACGCCACAATGTCTGATGCTCTCGCCCCCGCCGACCGTTCCTTGCCCGAAAAGCCTTCCCTAGAGGGCTTAGAGGACAAATTTCTGAACCAGTGGGCCAGCGAGGGCGTCTACACCTTTGACCGAACCGCGACTCGTCCCGAGGTCTTCTCAATCGACACTCCACCACCGACGGTTTCTGGCTCTTTACACATTGGTCACGTTTTTAGCTACACCCACTCCGACCTGATCGCTCGCTTTCAGCGCATGTCGGGCAAGAAAGTCTTTTACCCAATGGGTTGGGACGACAACGGACTCCCGACCGAACGCCGAGTCGAGAACTTTTATGGCGTTCGATGCGACCCCTCGCTCCCCTACGACCCAAACTTCGCAGCCCCCGAGACCCCAGCAGATCCGAAGATTTCGATTAGCCGAAAGAACTTCATCGAACTGTGTCACCTCTTAACTGGCCGTGATGAGCTCGTTTTCAAAGAGCTTTGGCAAAAGCTTGGAGTCTCCATTGACTGGAGTCTTGAGTACTCCACAATTTCGCCCCTCGCCCAAGCGGTCTCCCAGCGTGGGTTCCTCGAAATGCTCAACAAGGATCAGGTCTACTCACAGGTTGCACCAACGCTGTGGGATATCGACTTTAAAACTGCGGTCTCCCAGGCCGAATTAGAGGATCGTGAACGCCCCAGCCACTATCACCGCGTTGCGTTTACTCGCACCGATGGTCAAGGCACGGTGGAGATTGAAACCACTCGTCCAGAACTCTTGCCGAGTTGCGTGGCCCTGGTTGCTCACCCCGATGACGCTCGTTACCAACCACTCTTTGGATCAACGGTTCTAACCCCGCTCTTCAATGTCCCCGTGCCAGTTCTGGCCCACGAACTAGCTGACCCCGAAAAGGGTTCCGGTATTGCCATGATCTGTACCTTCGGTGACACTACTGACGTCACGTGGTGGCGCGAACTTGCACTTCCCACTCGAGTAGTCATTGGACGTGATGGACGCTTTATTCCCGCCGATTTCGCTACCGCCGAGTTCCCATCGATAAATCCTGAGTCGGCCAACGCCTTTTACGCCGAACTTGAGGGCAAGTACGTTAACCAAGTCAAAACAGCCATTGTGGCGGCTCTGACCTCTTCGGGACAACTCATTGGCGAACCCCGCGCCATCACGCACCCTGTGAAGTTCTACGAGAAGGGCGAGCGTCCTCTGGAAATCGTGACCTCTAGACAATGGTTCGTTCGCACCATTGAACATCGCGATGAACTCCTCGCTCGAGGCGAGCAAATTGCCTGGCACCCTGACTTCATGAAGCACCGTTATCGCTCGTGGGTCGAAGGCCTAAACATTGACTGGAATATCTCTCGTCAACGCTTCTTCGGCGTGCCATTTCCAGTGTGGTACCCAATTGATGCCAGCGGTGAAATTAATTTTGATTCGCCTATTTTGGCCCCTGTAGATCAACTTCCCATCGACCCCTCCAGTGACGTCCCGGCTGGCTACAGCGAGTCACAGCGAGGGCGAGTCAATGGATTCGTCGGCGATCCCGATGTAATGGACACGTGGGCCACCAGTTCGCTTACGCCACAAATTGCTGGGCACTGGGGCACGGACTTGTTTGAACGCATCTTCCCGATGGACCTGCGCCCCCAAGCACACGAAATCATTCGCACCTGGCTGTTTTCAACGGTGGTGCGCAGTCACTTTGGCTTCAATTCGCTGCCCTTTACCAACGCACTGATTTCTGGGTGGGTACTTGACCCGGACCGCAAGAAAATGAGTAAGTCGGTCGGCAATGTTGTCACCCCAATGCCTCTCATCGAACAACATGGCGCTGACGCCTTGCGTTACTGGGCGGCCTCAGGGCGACCCGGTACCGATACGGCAATTGACGATGCCCAGATGAAGGTGGGTCGACGTCTCGCCATCAAGCTGCTTAATGCGTCGAAATTTGTCCTCGGGGTACTCGGCGAAGGCGAGATGTACGGACCAGAACTGATTACTCAAGAAATTGACCGTGACCTAATTGATAATTTGCGTCAAGTAGTTAACGAGGCTGGCCGGGCATATGAGGATTATGACTACGCACGAGCCCTAGAGCGCATTGAGCAGTTCTTCTGGCAGTTCTGTGACGATTACGTAGAGCTGGTCAAGATCCGTGCATACCGCGATGCCCAAAGCCCAGAGACCAAGTCCGCCCTGGCAACCTTGGCGCTATCGCTCTCAGTCCTCCAGCGCTTACTTGCCCCAACCCTGCCCTTCGCAACTGACGAAGTGTGGCGCTGGTGGCAGAGAGGTTCAGTGCACGGAGCATCGTGGCCTACCGCGCAAGAACTTGAAGCGGTCCCAGCCCCGAGCCAGCAATCACTTAACGCAGTTGGGCAAGTTCTCGAAGCGATCCGCCGTGAAAAGAGTTTGGCAAAGGTAGGACAGCGGGCCAAAGTCGAGCGCTGCCGAGTAAGTGGATCACAAGAATTTATTGATGCCACAAAAATTGGCGAGGGCGAACTGCGAGACGCTGGGTCGGTGCTTGAGATTGAATACTTAGTGTCCGCAGACCAAGCGGTGGTCGTGGTCTTAGCTCCAGCGGAAGAGTCCTAATCGTTCAGTAGTCAGAACGTTGACCCGATTTGGCACGACGGAATAAAACGCATACTGGTTCCACTTTCGCGAAAACCTCTGCGCCTGTTCCTGGTCAATTCCCCACAGCGCGAGCCCTAACTCGTCTGGCCAAATCCCATCAATATTTCTTGCCCTGGTCTTGGCGCACGTAATTCCAGAATTTTTGACTCGATTCTCAAACATCACCCGTCGCTGCACATTCTCAGATTCGCTCAATAACTCTGACAAGGGATTATCGGGCGTGATGACGAAGTACGGGCCATGGGTTTGACAGGCGTCAAGAGGGTTGAGCCAGGTCCCATCAATCTCAACCTTCAGATCGGTGGGTGGCACCTGATACGCGGAAAGAAGTTCGCTGGAAAGTGGGCGCACTCTTCGCAAGCGTTTTAACTTCTTCATCTGTCTATATTAAAAAACTTAAGCCGCAAAATCATCATTTTCCCAACTTTTGTCAATTTCCTAAAAATAGAAAAAATAGCCTGAGTGTTGAGTATGTGGAATCGATTTCGAATAATGTTTATTTGAGTTGCTCAGAGAGCAAAACCGGTAGAAAGCTTTTGATGGCAACATATTCACAGCGCACTACTTTTACCAAGGATTTGGTACTTGAGCACGCCGCCCGCCTACTCATTGACGGCGGTCCCCCAACTTTTCGCATGCGTGACCTCGCCGATTCACTTGGCGTCACAATTCCGTACATCTACAAGCACTTCAAGTCGCGTGAAGAAATAATTTCGGAGGCCTACGTCTTTCTGATGGCCGAGCAAATGGAGCGAGAAATTGAACAATTTCGCCCTCCGGCAAAACCGCTGAAGACCCCAAAGGAATTCTTCGACTTGATACGAACCGTAACTGCGGATCCCAAGGGTCAGTTTGAACAAACTCGTAGGTTGCGTTTACAGGGCCTGGCGGCAACGCTTTATGACCAAGAGTCAGCTGAGAAAATTTCTATTCTCACCCAACGCCACCATCGAGCACTGGTGGACTTAATTAACTCTGCGATTGAGTCTGGAGCTATTTCCGGGTTACTCGACCCAGAGGTTTTAGCTTTCATCATCATCAGCGTGCGAATTGGTTTCGTCCTCAGTGATGTCAAAGCGGGCAGCCGCGTCACTGACGACCAGGTGTGGGAACTCTATGAGGCAGCGTTCTTGCTGCTTCAGGACAACTAGTCCTTCGAGATTGTTACCGAGACGGTCTTTTGACCGCCGCGGAAAATACGAGCAACGACTGCACCAACGCCCAGCAGCAAAATCTGCATGAAGGCAACGACAAACCAGCCGAAGGTGTCAATGAGCATGCCTAACAAGAAACCCTTGATTACGCCCCAATAAATCATCGAAGCAATCAGTACTGGGAACCAGCCAAAGAACCAACTGACCATTGGAGCGGCAAATAGAGCTGCGCTTCGCCGTTGCCAGCCGAGGAAAAATCCAAACAAAACACAAACGCCGATACCAATTAGACCAAATACATTTTGAGTGCCGAGTTTGTGCCCCATAATGATGATCATGAAGAGGTCCGCAGCCATAAGCAGCGACCAGACGACCATACCGATGGTTACATTGCCTCGCGCTTTTCGCTGCATGTCGATAATCACATTTGCCACACCTCAAAACTAGCGAATGAATTCGATAGTTCAGCGACAGGGTACGCTGGGTTTATGCCACTCGGAGTTCTCGCACTTATGGGCTCGGGCGAAATTGGACCTTCAATGACCAAGGTCCACCGCAACCTCTTGAATCGCCTACCCCAGCCCAAGGCCATTTCTTTGGACACCCCTTACGGATTCCAAGAAAATGTGCCCCAAATGACCGAGAAAATTGTCCAGTATTTTGACGTTTCCCTCACCACGCCAATCAAGCCCGTCGCCTTCCAGTCCTACCTAGCCAGTTCAGCGGTGGCCCGGGAACAATTTAAACAGGCGATTAACTCTTCTAATTATGTCTTTGCCGGTCCCGGCAGCCCGAGTTATGCACTGGCCCAATGGGCTCCACTCGGTTTGGCCCAGAATCTGCGTGAAGTAATTGAACGAGGTGGGGTCGTCTGCTTCTCCTCGGCCGCGGCTCTCACAATTGGGCGATACACCGCACCGATTTATGAGATCTACAAAGTCGGCGACGCGCCCTACTGGCTCGACGGCATGGACCTGTTGGGACTGGCCGGACTTAACGCAGCGGTCATCCCTCACTTTGATAATGCCGAAGGTGGCAACTACGACACGAGTTGTTGCTACATCGGTAGGCGACGACTAAACGAGCTCATTGCTCAACTCCCTGAGGACTATTCAGTGCTGGGAATTGACGAACACACCGCTGCCGTCGTTGACCTAGAAACCCAGACTCTGGAAGTCATTGGTAAAGGGGTTGTCCACTGGATTAGTGGAGAGACGGAAAAGAAGTTTGAGACCGGGCAGACTATTCCACTTTCGGAACTGGGCACCGGTATTCGCGCCCAAGCCGCTGCAGTAGTTCCCTCAGATCCAAACTCGGTTGAAGATTTAGCGCACCAAGCCGAACTCGGGGGGCCTAATGGACTTGCCGCAATCGCACGCTTAGCAACTCTGGCGAGCCAAGGTTCAGAAAGTCATATCGATCCGAGCCCACTCATTGAGGCGCTAGTCGAGCGCCGAAACCGTGCTCGACTGGAAAAAGACTGGGCGCTCTCAGACGAACTGCGAGATGCGTTGCTGTTAGTTGGTGTGGAAATTCAAGATGGTGCCGACGGCACCACTTGGAAACGAATTAGCTAACTATTGCGCAGCGGTTCGGGCCCAACTCGCTCTGCATCGCCTCATCTGAATTTTGCTCGAGACCCGCATTGATGCGGACAATCTGCTGATAGTTCGGTGGACGGTCTTTTGCAGTCTTAACTGCCCATTCGATGAATTCATCGCGCGAAAAACTCAGTGGGGCGAGAGACTTGCGGAGTTCACCGAGTTTCTTAGCCACGAACTGTCCATCGTGCACTTCGACAACTGCACCGAAGTGTGCGGGAAAGACGACAATGTCGTCGCTTAGGGGAAGGATCTTGTCGTGGAGACTCTGATAAAGGTTCTCAGCAAATTCTCGGGCCTGATCCGCCAAGTCTGGTCGACCAACGCTCTCTAGGAATAGGGTGTCGCCAGTGAAAATTGCAAATTCACCGAGTTTGTAAACGGTCGAGCCTTGCGTGTGACCAGGTGCACTTACTGCCGCAACTGTCAGGTCAACCCCGTCAGCCATCTCAATTGCCAACCCGTCTTCAAGCGGCGCGTACGCATAAGTGAAGGGATCGTCTGGACTCAGTCGCAGCGTGGCCCCAGTAGCTTCCGCCAAGTCACGCCCACCACTGATGTGGTCGGCGTGCAGGTGGGTATCGACGATGTCGGTAATTTGCCAGCCATGTTGCTGAGCAAGATTCCGGTAGAGATCGATATCGAGGGATGGGTCAATCACTACGCAGCGCGATCCTGATCCCACAACGTATGACAAACAACCTTTACCCCGGCGGCGCACCTGGATAACTGTGGCTTCACCAAAGGCCTGAGTGACGGTGTCATAGGTCGAAGCCCATGCCCCCATCCCCCCGTCCAAGACCTCCGAGGAGATTCCATTGTTCTTGAGAATTTCTGCTCCGGTCATTGCGCGCATCCCCCTGGCACAAATCACAATGATCCGACGTTCGGTGTCAATTTCGGACAAGCGACCTTCGAGCTGACCTAAAGGAATGTTGACCGTGCCTTCAATCCGCCAGTCGTTCCACTCGTCTGGCTCACGGACGTCGAGTAAAAACACGTCATCAAGAGTTTCGAGAAGTGGTACCAATTTTTCGGTAGCCAGCGGCTTGATAGTTGCCTCAGTAGTCATAAGACAATTCTAGGGATAATTCAGCAATGAAACTACGGTCATCTCTCCGTAAAAAGTACAAAACGCCCCAATGATCTCATTACGTCCGAGGCTTTTCGTCATGCGTAATTTAAGGCACCTTGAGTAAGAAATACTCCGCGCCGCTTGAAAGATATTGGACTATGAACTAAGGCGTCTGCGTGCAAAGATTCAAACCCAGAGACAAACCAAAATTCCTTCAGGAAATAATGCGGTTCGGTCACCCATTTTGGTGACTTGACCCTATGAGTGGCGCAGCAATATTCCACGAGCCCCGCAATTAGCGCGTCGTATCGAGCGCTCCCCGTTGATTCTGGTTGGTTTGCAACCATACGTTCACGGGTTTTCCAATCTGCTTTGTCGTAAAATTCACGAAAGCGAGCAATGTTTCTGAAAGCGAAATTGAATTCGCCTTTAGCCAAGCATTGGGCAATCTCAATAGACGTCTCTTGAATATCGGGAGCTTGCCACATGCCCTCATTCTAAGGTCAGCCTGTAGCGGATGATTGGCTTCAAAGAATTTTGCGCCAGTCACCGCAGTGGCAGTCCCAACGGGATTTGAACCCGTGTACCCACCTTGAGAGGGTGGTGTCCTAGGCCGCTAGACGATGGGACCTCATTTTTACTGCGTACTTCTTCGCTCGGGGGCAAGGACTCGAACCCTGAATAAATGGACCAGAACCACTTGTGTTGCCAATTACACCACCCCCGAAGGGCTGGACTATCTTACCGGCAATGCCCGCTTAGCCGCCAACCGCTGGATATACCTTGGCGACTCCCGTGGTCCAAGAACTAAGGGTTCCGTATCCAATAATGCGGCCGACGCTGACGTCAAGTCCCTCTTTTAGGTAGTAACCCCAGAGTCCACCTTTGATAGTTGGAGAACTCGGTACTGGAGATGGCTGGGGGGCAAGCCCGTTTGACGAAGCAATCGCCATAGCCCGGTATTCGTGGAATGGATCGGTAACGGTAAGCACTGTGTGGATATGGTGACTCTTCAACACGCCTAAGGAAGTCGTCACATTTTGCCACGTGTCGTCGCCGAAGCCTTGGAGAATCCGATTCGCCGGAACTCCGTGGTGTTCAAGGTAGACCTTGGAGACTCCAGACTCAGTGTACAAATCGCCGGGTCTATTTCCACCGGTCACTACCACCCAGGGGGCTCGTTGTGCTTGGTAGAGATCTGCGGCTTGATTTAGTCGTGCGGCAAGAGCTGGCGAAGGAACGCCATTCATCTCCGCGGTGCCAAAGACAAGGATTGCTTGCGCGTTCCCCGTGGCGTGGTCGTGACTAGTACTCCAGATTTGGAAAACGGTAAAGGCGTAGTAGAGGAGCACCAAAGAGAAGAACGAACTAATGATCTTCAGGACTAACTTGAACGGTCCGAAAATCATGCAGCCCTTTCGAGCGCTCCTCGCAAACGCTTTAATACTTCGTCACGCCCGAGTAATTCCAGCGATTCAAAGAGAGGTGGCCCAACCAACGAACCCGTCACTGCACAACGGATAGGCGCTTGCGCTTTGCGGAGATTGAGTTCAATTGCCTCGCCCACCTTGACCGTTGCCTCATGAAGATCTGTTGAGGTCCAAGGGGCTGTTGTGAAGTATTCGATGGCGTTGGCCAACATCTCCTTGCCCTTGGGGTCATTTCGAATTGCTTTGTCGAAGTCCGCTTCAGCAAAGGGCACCTCGGGAAGAAAGAAGAAAGAAACCATTGCTGGGATGTCGCCCAAAAGTGAGATCCGCTCTTGAACTAAAGGAGCAACTTTGGCAAACAAAACCTCGTCAAATTCGGCTTGGGTCCAGGGAACCTCACGGTCGGTGGGCTTCCAGTCCGTTTTCCAGGGCGTGACCCAAGGAGCGGAGCGCTCGATGAAAGCCTCTGGAGACAGAGCGCGGATGTATTCACCGTTCATGTGAGCGAGCTTGGCTACATCAAAGAAAGCTGGAGAGTGAGAGACATCTTCTAGTCGGAACTGTTCAATCATTTGTGAAAGCGGAACAATTTCTTCATCGCCTCGCGGACTCCAACCAAGGAGGGCTAGGTAATTAACGAAAGCTTCGGGAAGGTATCCCTGATCTCGGTAGGACTCGGTAGCTACTGGGTCTTTGCGCTTAGAAAGCTTCTTTCGTTCCTTATTTACGAGGAGCGGCAAGTGGGCATAAGTAGGAAGGGCTACTTCTTCACCAAGGGCCTTATTGAGTGCGGACCAGAGCATCATTTGCTTGGGAGCATTCGGCAAGTGCTCTTCGCCACGAATAACGTGAGTGATTCGGTCATTGCGGTCGTCAACGACATTGGCTAGTGCGTAGAGAACAGCACCTGAGGATTTAGCGACAACGAAGTCGTCAATGACCGAATACGCGAACTCCACATCGCCACGAATGAGATCGTGCACAACGATTGTTCCTTCGTCAGGCGTGCGGAACCGCAGTGCGGTCGTTGGGCCCTTCGCGAGTCCACGGTCACGACAGAACCCGTCGTATCCCGGAGTTTTGTTATCGCCCTTGCGCGCAGCCACCATCTCACCGGTGCAGTCGCAGTAATACAGGTCGCCGCTCGCAATGAGTGCCGCCACCCCAGCCTGGTGAGCTGCGTCGTTGTCACTCTGTCGAAAGGGACCCGCGTCAAGAGTGAGGCCCAGCCACTGCATGGCCGAAACGATGCCATCAACCCACTCTTCGCGGTTGCGTTCAGCATCTGTGTCTTCAATGCGCAAGATGAAGAAGCCCTCGGGGCTTTGGCGCGCAATGAACCAGTTAAAGAGAGCCGATCGAGCCGAGCCAACGTGGAAGAAGCCAGTTGGCGAAGGGGCGAATCGGACGCGAGGTCCGGTCACCGGCTACTCCTCAACCGAGATGGCCCCGTTGGGGCAGGCCTGGGCCGCCAGTTTCACCTTTTCGGCGAGCTCGGGTCCAGGGGTTTCAGTAAGAAGGTAGAGGTAGCCGTCGTCGCGGACTTCAAATACTTCTGGGGCGATGCCCATGCAGACTGCGTTAGAACTGCAAAGGTCGTAATTAACTTTTACTCGCATACGGACTCCTTTTCTTCTATCGTACCCCTCAACAACTCAGTTCGGGACCAGCCCATTTGCCTAGGCTGGCGGGGTCAAAGGATAACTATGGAAAAGCGCTCACTCGGTTCACTGCAGGTTTCAGTTGTTGGCGTTGGCTGCAACAATTTTGGTGCTCGGCTCGACCAAGCCGGCACCGACGAGGTTGTCTTCGGGGCACTTGATGCGGGCGTCAATTTCTTCGACACCGCCGACATCTACGGCGGAACTCAATCTGAGGTTCTCCTAGGCAACTCATTGCGTAATCGTCGCGGCGAGGTCGTTATCGCGACCAAATTCGGAATGGGCGGTTCGGGCGACACCGAATTCTCCTCCGCTCCGGACTATGTGCGCAGAGCGTGCGAAGCGTCACTTTCTCGACTCGGCACCGACTACATCGACCTCTATCAACTTCATTTCCCCGATAGTGATACCGCCGCCGAAGACACCCTGGCCGCACTCCATGACCTCATTGATCAGGGCAAGGTTCGCGAAATTGGTTGTTCAAACCTGAACGTCGAACAGCTACGCCAGTACAAGGTGGCGGCTGGGTCTAAGAAGTCGTTTGTTTCGGTTCAGAACCAATACTCGCTTCTCGCACGTGACCCAGAGCGAGATGGCGTTCTTGAAGTCTGTGACGAAGTCGGCGTTGGGTTCTTGCCCTACTACCCGCTGGCCAACGGATGGCTCACCGGCAAGGTTGACCCTAACGAGCCATTGCCAGAAAATATTCGTTTGGGCACCATGTCCGATGACCGCAAAGCTCACTGGCACTCAGAGGCGATTCGTTCAAAGGTTGCATCGCTCCTCGCCTACGCGAAGGAAATCGATACACCGCTCTTGACCTTGGCGTTTAGCTGGTTACTCAGTCACCACGAAGTTGCATCGGTCATCGCCGGTGCTTCGTCACGGTCACAAATTCAAGCCAACGCTGCTGCGGCCACAACGCTCAGTGCTGAGGTTGTGGCAGAACTAAACCGCTTAACGGCTTAGTTCTGCTTTACCGCAGCGACCATCTTGGTGAGGGTGTCCTTAGCGTCACCAAATACCAACGTGGTCTTGGGGTTGTAGAGGAGCTCGTTTTCAATACCAGCAAAGCCCGGACGCATTGAACGCTTCAAGAACAAGACGTTTTCGGCCAAGTCAGCATTGATAATTGGCATTCCATAAATGGGCGAACTTGGATCGTCCTTCGCGGCCGGGTTAACGGTGTCGTTAGCTCCAACCACAATTGCGACGTCGGCGGTCTGCAACTCAATGTTGGCTTCATCCATTTCCTTGAGTTGTTCGTAGGGCACGTTCGCTTCAGCGAGCAACACGTTCATGTGGCCCGGCATACGTCCGGCCACTGGGTGGATGGCGTAGTCAACTTCGATGCCCTTACTTTCGAGCACCTCAGCGAGTTCACGAAGAACGTGCTGGGCTTGGGCAACCGCGAGTCCGTAACCAGGAATAATGACGACCTTGGTCGCAAGACCCAGGAGAACAGCTACGTCCTCGGGTGAAGCCGAACGCACCGGACGCTCTTCTCCAGCGGCTCCAGGTCCACCGGTAGTGGCAGATCCAAAGGCGGAGAACAATACGTTGGCGAGGCTGCGGCCCATGGCCTTAGACATCAAGCGGGTGAGCAAAATACCCGAAGCACCGACCAAGGTACCGGCCACGATGAGCAAGTTAGAACCCAAGGTGAATCCCGACGCGGCTACGGCCAAACCGGTAAAGGAGTTCAGCAACGAAATCAACACTGGAACGTCCGCACCACCAATGGGCAATACGAAAGCAATGCCCAGCACGAATGAAATTGCGAGCAATGCCCAGAGCAAAACCATTGAACCGGTGATCAACATCGTGACAATGAGGGCAACCGCTGCCACGCCCATCAGGCCGTTAATTACTTGCTGACCTGGGTAGGTGACGGGGCGTCCGGTCATGAGTTCTTGCAGCTTGGCGTATGCAATCGCTGAACCAGAGAATGAGACCGTTCCAATCAAAACACCGAGAAGGACTTCCAGCGTCACGTAGGTCGCCGGGTTGCTCGAGTGAATGTGCATGAACTCGGTAATTGATACGAGTGCCGCAGCACCACCACCAACACCGTTGAATATTGCCACGAGTTGCGGCATGGCGGTCATCTGTACCAAACGTGCCGTAGGAACAGCGACGATAAAACCAATCGCCATAGCCAGAATGATTAGACCAACGTGGTGGAGCGGGTGGCCATCGACGTACTTAAAGAAGGTCGCCACTACCGCAACGGTCATTCCAACTGCCGCTACTACGTTTCCGAGTCGGGCGCGCTTGGGTGAACCGAGCCCCTTAATGGCGAGCAAGAAGGTGGTCGCCGAGAAGAGGTATAGAAGGTTGATGAGGGTATCGCGACTCATTGTGCGGCCTCCTCTTTCTTCTCAACCTTTTTCTTAGGCTTGAACATCTCAAGCATGCGGTCGGTCACTACGAATCCACCCACGACATTCAAGGTAGCTAGCAAGACTGCCAGAAAGCCCAGAACCTCTTCGAGGTTGGTGTTGGCGTTACCCAAGACGAGCATGGAGCCCACCAAGATCACGCCGTGAATTGCGTTGGAACCACTCATGAGTGGGGTGTGCAAAATCGACGGCACCTTGGCCACGATTTCAATACCAATAAAGATGCTCAGCATCAATACAGTCGAGTACTGCAGTAGGACGTTTCCCATTAGGCATTTTCCTTTGGTTGTGGGGTGATTGCCACGTGAGCAACACCGAGAGCTTCAGCGGTTGGAGCGTGATTGACCTGGCCATTTCGAGCCACCGTCACACCAATAACGACTTCGTCGTTCCAGTCAGGGTTGAGAGTTCCCTTGGCGCCAAAGAGGCCCAAGAGTTTCACCACGTTGTTGGCGTACATGAAACTCGCACTCGCACCCATCTCCGCTGGTGGATTGCTCAGTCCTATAACGCGCACACCACCGTGAACAACGGTTTCGCCGGCTTTCGTGAGCTCACAGTTTCCACCGCCATCGGCGGCCATGTCGATAATGATTGAGCCCTCGCCCATCGCCTCGACCATTGCTTTGGTGACGAGAATTGGAGCCTTGCGACCAGGTACCGCGGCTGTGGTGATGACCACGTCGGCGTTTGCGACTTCATTAACCAGTGCGGCCTGCTGTTCCGCCTTTTCTGCATCAGTTAACTCACGGGCGTATCCACCCGCCGCGTCGGCGGTCACGCCGAGCTGTACGAAAACTGCACCGGCTGACTCAGCCTCTTCTTTGGCGGCTGAGCGAACGTCGTAGGCGCGAACCTTCGCACCCAAACGCTTGGCGGTAGCGATGGCCTGCAAACCGGCAACGCCAACTCCCATCACCAAGACCTTGGCCGGACGAATCGTTCCGGCCGCCGTGGTCAAGAGTGGGAAGAAACGGTCGAAGTACTCCGCACCAGCGAGAGCGGCGCGGTATCCCGAAACGGTTGCCTGCGAAGAAAGTGCGTCCATGTACTGCGCACGGGAGATACGAGGCAGCAGGTCAAAGCTCAGAATTGTAATTTTGCGGTCGTTGAGAGCACGGACCACATCTTGATTGAGCAATGGAGAAAGAAAGCTCAGGTGCAGCGAACCCTCGGGAAGTGCTTGGGCCTCAGCGAGAGTTGGGCCGTTAACGCGGACGTTGACGTCCCCGCTGGGGGAATCTACGACAGTGGCGCCCGCGGCTACGTAGGCCTCGTCGACAAAGTGAGCAAGGGATCCGGCACCCTTTTGGACCTGGACTTCCCAGCCATCGGCCACAAAGGCCTTGACGGTATCTGGAGTGAGCGCGACACGAGTTTCACCCTGTCGGGACTCCTTGTAGAGAGCAATCTTCATTCATCAAGCGTACCTTTTGGCGTTGCGCTTGAGTCGCTGGACCGACCAGTTGGACTAAAAATAGTTCATGGCCGTTTCACTTATCCCAGTTCGTTCTCCGGTAGGGGTCTGGACGATTGAGGCCTGCGCCAACGGAATCTGTGAAATTCACATGCCGGGGCGAAAGTTGCCGACCCGTAAAGGTGAAGGTGCGGCGCACGCCGCGAAGGCTAAGCAGCAACTCGAAGAGTACTTTGCGGGCCGTCGCAAGAAGTTCACCATAAAGCGTTGCGACGGTGAGGGTTCTGATTTTCGACTCTCGGTGTGGCGAGCGATCGACGAAATTCCGTACGGGCAAACTCGCACCTACGGTGAAGTCGCCGCCGACATCGGTCACCCCCTCGCCTTTCGAGCTGTGGGCACCGCGAATGGAAACAACCCTTGGCCCATTGTTACTCCCTGTCACCGAGTTGTCGCCAGTAACGGGCTTGGTGGATACGGTGGAGGCTTGGCGGTCAAGCGGTTCTTACTCGAGCTCGAAGGAATTACGAAGTACTAGATAGTTCGTTTGATTCGAAGCTCAATTGTCGAGCCAACACTGGACTCTATGAATCTCGCCTGTCCCCCGTGCAACTGACAAATTTCTTTAACAATTGACAAACCTAAGCCAGTGCCGCCACTGTCACGGGTGCGCGCCTCATCGGCACGAATGAACCGCATAAAGAATTGTTCACTGGTCGCCACGTCGACCGCTTCGCCGTCATTGTTGACCAAGATCACCGCGTCGTCACCCTCGTAGTAGCAACCAAAGGTCAGGGTACCGCTGGCGTGCCTCATGGCGTTATCTACCACGTTACGAACCATTCGATTAAGCATCGAGGCATTCCCGTGCACTCGAGTTGGTTGAATGTGACTGACGTCGACGCGCAACTTACTTAGCGACTTAGTGCGCGACGCCTCGTCATAAAGAATGTCATCGAGATCGACTTCGGTCAGATTTTCGAGCGCGTGCCTTTCGTCGTTTTTAGCCAACCAGAACAGGTCATTAATCGTGGCCTCGAGCCGTCGGCTCTCACGCAGCAACCGTTCAGATGTTGATGGCCAATCCTCCGCAGTTGGATTGGCGTGGGCTCTCTCTAATGTGGCGAGCAACGTGGTGAGAGGGCTACGGAGTTCGTGCGAAGCATTGGAGATGAACTCTTTTTGGTTCGCCGCGGCGGCCTCCAATCGGTCCAACATCTCGTTAACCGTGGTTGCCATGAGGGCTATTTCATCGCGACCCGGAGTGACCTCAATCCTCTTGCCCAAGTCCGAAGCGGCAATTGCATCGGCTCTTCGACGAATGGATCCCACGGGTGCCAGAGCTCGGCCAATTCCCAACCAGAACATGCCGCTCATGAACAAGAGGAGGAGCGGGGCTGAAGCCAAAATTCCGGCGAGCAACAAGCGATCGCTGTGAGTAATGGTGTCGCCATAGACGAAACCGAAAAGTAGGCCCGGTCCCTTGTCCGTACCAATCGCGACCACCGTGGGAAAGCTCAGCTGGCCCGTGATCTCTTTTTGACTGGCCGACGTATTCATCATCGGAACTAAGCCGTTCGGAGATGAAAAATCAAGTGAGGTGCGCGCCACTACGGGTGCGTCAGAGATAGTTGAAGTTGCCGCCCACACCTTGGTGCCACTCGCATTAGTGAGTTGCAATACGACGTAACCATTGGGCTTTAGAACTTGCTCCTTGGAATTCGGATTCGGGTTAAGGACCAACTTGGACTGAGCCGAACTAATCGCCGCGTCAACTTGGTTTTGCGCTTGCGACGAGAGGGACTTATGGACCAGGAAAAACAGGCCAAAACTCGAAATAGTAAGAATGACGGCAACCGCGACAACGAACGAGATCGTTAATCGAGCTCGGACAGAGAGCTTCTGCCGTCTAGCCATTAGGGCGTTCTTACGTTGTAGCCAATACCGCGAACGGTCTGAATCAGAGATTCCTGGCCGGGTTGGTCAATCTTGCGACGAAGGTAGCCAATATAAACCTCAATGATGTTGGGGTCTCCATCGAAGTCATCCCCCCACACGGCATGCAGGATGTCGCTCTTAGCCATGGTTTCACCTGGACGCGACATCAGAAATTCAAGCAACGAGAACTCTCGAGGGGTCAGACTGAGCTCAACTCCATTGAGTTCAGCACTGCGATGTGCAGCGTTGATGTGCAGTTCGCCCACACTGAATTGGCTTCGCGAGTGACGGTCGTAGCGACGGATTAGTGCATTGATGTGAGCAAGGAACTTTGCGCGCTCGAAGGGTTTGCGCAAAAAGTCGTCGGCTCCAGCCTCCAGACCTTCAATTTCATCGAGGTCGCCATCCTTGGCTGTCAACATCAAGAGTGGTGTGTCAACGCCCATATCCCGAACGTCTTGGCAAACTTTGAAGCCGTTGCGCTTAGGCAACATGATGTCAAGAATTATGACGTCGTGTGAGCCGGTAATCGCGGCGTGATAGCCCGCGTCGCCATCGTGTTGGGTTTCGACCTCGAAGCCTTCGCTTGTCAGAAGTTCGGCAATCGTCAACGCAAGGGCGTGGTCGTCTTCAACCACCAATGCTCGACGTTGCGAATTGCTCACTGTAGGTAGAGGTTACCGTCACTACCTTCAACAACTTTCAAAGGCTTGAGGCCGGTGGGTGAAGGACCGCCTAAAACGGCGCCCGTCTCTACGCTGAATATTGAGCCGTGGCAAGGGCACTGGAACTGGTTGGCCGAGCTCGAGTATCCAACGGGACACCCAGCGTGAGGGCAGATTGCGTCGTAGGCCAAGAACTTGCCGCCCTTGTGGAGGACAATTCCCGTGTCGCCATTTGAAGGAATTGTGAAAGTCGCCGCTTGTCCTTCGGGGACCTGGCTCGCGGCGCCCAGCTTCGTACCCGAAGCACCTGCTCCCGAAGTCGTCGTTGTGTTGGCACCGCTCGTAGTCGTTGTCGTCGACCCACCCAGTGATGGACCCGCGGTCGGTGACTTAGCGCCACCGATCATGCGACCAACATCTGAGGTTGCGCCACCCAGCACCAAGGCAGCGCCACCGAGCGACGCTGCGGCAATTCCGCTGGTAACCAAAGTGCGACGATCGATTGAGTCTCCCCCGACTCGAGTCACGCGAGGCGCGCGAGCGCCGAGCAGTACGGGACAGAGATCGGCATTACAGGCGGCGCCCCCTTGGGCCTTGCAGCGACCATTTTCGAAACTGCCACAAATATTTTGAACCGTTGAAAAGGCGATGGGGACCAGAGTGGGGTCCGGCAACTTCTTTTCCTTGGCCACCCGCTTCGCGATGTACGCGTCAACACTAAAACGTGAACCTGAGCCAGCGATGATGAAAGGCAACCACGCGAAGAGGAAAACAATGTCTGAACCAATGAAGTATGGCGACGAGTGGAATGAGACGGTTAGGAAGAGGTTGAGCGAGAGGAACGCGCCACCCAGTGCTGCGATACGGGTCCACAACCCGAAGAGAGTCCCTAAGCCGATCGCCAGTTCAGCAAATGCAATAAATATTCCAAGTGGCTTCGCGAAGTGTGTCAATGGAGAAATGAGCGAGTGAATTGGGCTAATTCGAATTGACGCAACCAGCTGTTGCTGAATAGAGATTGGACTCTTGGCATTCAGAAAGTTCGGATTAGAGAGCTTCATCAAGCCGCCGTATAAGAAGGTCACACCCAAGAAGAGTCGAAGGGGAATCAGGGCCCATTCACTCAGTGCCCAGGCTCGGACTGGGGCGTTAAAAGGAAGCCGACGGAGTTTGGTAGTTGCGGACTTAGACATGGGTTTCATTCTCGCAGAGTCAAGGGTTCAGAAACCCGATAATTAGGCTCTCTTAGACAACATTTATGAATAAAGATGGTGAACACATTCCTTATCGGGGGCCTTCGTGATTAATTGGATTTTGCAACAACTGCACAGCTTGCCAAGCATTTGGGTCTACCTCTTGGTGGGCTTTTTGGTTTTCGGCGAAGCGGCCTTGTTTATCGGCTTCGTAATTCCTGGTGAAACTTCTGTCATCGTTGGAGGCGTAATCGCGTCCCAGGGCCGAGTCAATATTGTTGGCCTGTGCGTGGCCGTGGTCCTTTCGGCCATCGTCGGTGACTCGGTGGGTTACGCCATTGGTAAGCGATATGGCCAGCAAATCTTGGAACTCAAGATTTTGCGCAAGCGGCGTGCGGCCCTTGATCGCGCTCTTGAGGGGCTGCGCAAACGTGGCCCGGTCTACGTGGTCGCGGGGCGATTCACTGCATTTCTTCGCGCAGTAATGCCAGGCCTCGCCGGAATTTCCAAAATGCACTACCGCCGTTTTCTCATTGCCAACGCCATCGGAGGAATCCTCTGGGGCGCGGGCTTTACTTTGATCGGATTCCTCGCCGGTCACGCTCTTCACAAAATTGAAAAAGCGGCTAGCTGGTTGGGAATCGTTTTGCTAGTTCTGTTCGCCGCCTTCGTCACCTTCCACCACATCCGAAGCAAGAAGCGTGAAGCTCGCGAAGAGGTCGAGTGGGAAGCTACTCACCCAGACTGAGTGGATGAAACTCCGAACCATCACGGAGTAGTAAACCAACGTTGCACTTAGTTGGGCCAGAGCCCTCAAGCAATGAACGTACGTGAATTTCATCACGGACCCCCTCTGCCCGGAGAGCCTGGATTCCTTTGGCATCATCGGCGTCAACGACGTACCACTCGTTTACGAGTCGACTGGCAATTGTTGAATCCTGCAAAATGAGATCAGTCATCTTCCGCATTTGAACTTGCGCGCGATACGCGTCGTCCGAAGCTCGTCGACGCCAAGGTGGGCAACTCGCTTCGGTAAAGCCATTTAGAAGGTGTGCCCAGTTGGCGAAGAGAATGAAATTGTCCGCTGAGCTCGACAGTGCCGTGAAAACCCGATTGACGTGTTCCACAAAATGCGGCACAACCCACGGCAACAGCCACGCCTCTTGGCCTAACCACGATGGCCACGCTTGATCAACAATGACCACGGTCACGTGAAGTCCTAGAGATTTTGCAAAGTCGGACACCTGCACATAACGCGAAAGTGCCGCCTCATCAATTTGGCCTTGACGAGGTTCAATCCTGGCCCACTCCACAGATAGTCGAATTCCGTCAAAACCCAAATCGGGAACATGACGAATTGCCTTTTCGTAATCCGACCAGAGATTGGACGCCTCACCCGGTCCTTCACAGTGCCCAAGGGCAATGGCCGGCGCGAAACACGTAGCCGGCGCGTAGGCCACGTCATAGCCGCCTTCGACGGCGTACCCCTCGACGGTAACGAGTAATCGCGGCTTGGTAGTCACTCGCCTAGTTTCGCACGTTCGCTGGGGCTAACTCCACTAGCGTTTTATTGCAGTAGGTAAAGGAAGGTCGCTATGTCCGACGAAGTATTACTTGAGCACCACGGTCACGTCAGCGTCGTAACGCTAAACCGCCCCGACGCCCGAAACGCAATCAACGTCGCGTTGATGAACCGACTCAGCGCAATTCTTGATGACTGTGAGACCGACGACAACTGTCGTGTCATAGTTCTCACCTCTGCGGGGGACAAAGCCTTTAGCGCTGGTATGGACCTCAAGGCATTCGCCCAAGGTGAACGCCCATTCAACGAGCACGGATTCGGCGGTATGACTCGACGCAACTTCGCAAAGCCCCTCGTGGGTGCCGCTACGGGCGCAGCTTTCGCGGGTGGATTTGAAATGTTATTGATGTGCGACATCATCGTTGCCGCCGAGCACGCCAAGTTCGGAATTCCTGAAACTCAGATTGGTCTCTTCGCCGGAGCGGGTGGACTTCTGCGCCTGCCCACTCGACTCTCCCCAGCGATTGCGAGTGAGATGGCCCTCACCGCAGAGCCAATCACCGCTGAGCGTGCATTTCAGTTGGGCCTCGTGAACCACGTTCTCCCCGTCGAAGCGGTACTACCGCGTGCGAGAGAAATTGCTGATCGCATCGCCGCCAACGCTCCCCTAGCGGTTCGAGCTTCCAAGCGGGTGCTCCGTGAAGTAATCGAACGTGGCGTCGAAGCAACTTGGCCCCTGAATGACGAGCTCTTTGCCAAGGTTGCCGACAGTGCTGATGCACACGAGGGCGCTACCGCTTTCGCCGAAAAGCGTCAAGCCCATTGGAGCGGTCACTAACTAGTGCAAGTGGTAGATCAGCGCAGAAGTAACCACCGCGCTAATCACCACCACGGGGAAGGGCAACTTCGCGAAAAGTGCCGCGAGCGCCACGGCCACACCGGCCAAACGGTGGTCAATGACCAACCTCGCTTTGTTGGTAACTGATTCGGCAACTACCAGTGCACTCAAAAGAGCAATAGGAACCAAGGCGTTGATTCGTTGCAATCTTGGGTTGGAGAGCCATCGGCTGGGTACGTAGTGACCAGCGAGTTTTATCAGGAGCGCGAACGCACTCGTAAAGATCAGCACCGTCCACATCATGTGGTGCTCTCGCGTTCATTCCAGCCCACTGCCACCGCTACGAGCGTGGCGGAAATAATTGGTAGGCCCGAAGGTAACCACGGCGTGATGAGCAAGGTGAACACCATCGACGCCACTGCGACCAGTCGCAAAAAGTTTGAGGTAAGACGAAGCCACAAGAGTCCGAGAAAGGCCGCGGGCACGCCTGCGTCCAAACCCCACGAAGCGGGTGTGCCCAATTGCTTAGCCCCGAGTGCCCCGAGCAACGTAAAGAGATTCCAGAATAAGAAAACCCCGAGTCCGGTGAGCCAGAATCCCTGGCGCATCGTCGCGTTCCCTTCTTCGACTTGAGAGAGTGCGACACCGGTCGATTCATCGATCGTGATGTGTGCCGCAATCAATTTGGTTAAACCCCTGTTCTCAAGCAAGGGCGCCATCTGCATCCCGTACAGAGCGTTACGAGTGCCGAGCAGCGTTGCCGCGGAAATAGCAGCCGCCGCAGTCCCGCCCGAAGCCACGACACCTACGGCAGCGAACTGGCTAGCTCCGGTAAAGGTCAGGAGGGAAAAAAGACAACTTTGGAGCACGCTGAAACCGGCCGCAATTGATGCTGCGCCGAAGGCAATGCCGTAGAGCCCAACGGTGAGGGACACGCTGAGGGAATAACGGAGTAGCTTTCCGTTAAGTTTTGGCATTTCGCTAGTCTTATCCATTTTTTGAAGGTAAACCTGAGATTGCCACTACGATAAAGAGGTCTTAGATGAAGGAGCGAAAAATGATTTTTGGTGAATTTGCCAGTGTTGACCTTGTGATTGTCCTCGTGGTCATCGCCGTTCTCGTCTTTGGCGGAAAGGCAATTCCTAAGTTTGCTCGCAACCTCGGATCGGCAAAGAACGAGTTCGAAAAGGGTCTCAAGCAAGCCAAGGAAGACGCCAAGAGCCAAGAGTCCGACGAAAAGTAGCCCTCACCTTTGCGCCAGGAGAACTTCAACGACGAAGTTCTCATAGTTAGTAAGGTTTCTGCTGTGGAATCAACAACCCTGCCCCCTCAGGGTGCCCCGGCCTCTGGCCGTAGCTGGCGCCGTCTCCGTCTCCTATTTATCATCACTTTTGCGGGTGTCCTGCTTTCAGGTTGCACTTTGCCTAACTTCGGTGTGACTAAGGGAGTAACCAAGAGCTCAGTGAACGTGTATCACTTGTGGCAGTGGTTCTCCGTTGGTGCAGTAGTCATCGGTTTACTTGTGGTGTTGCTCTTGGCATACGCGTTCTTGCGCTATCGCCGCAAGGATGACAAGGCCATTCCCAAGCAGAGTCAGTATCACATCCCACTCGAAATTATTTACACCGTCGTGCCAATCATCATTGTTGTGGTGCTCTTCATCGGCACTCTCATTGTTGAGAATCCCGAAGTGTCAAATCCACGCACTGACGTCGTTGTAAACGTCAACGCCTTTCAATGGGGTTGGAAGTTTGCCTATCCCGGTCACTCGGTCGTAGTGATCGGCCAGACCACCCAAAACCCAACGATGGTCGTTCCGGTAGACACCAACGTGCACATCAACTTGACCTCAACGGACGTCGTTCACGGTTTCTACGTCAAGGAATTCAACTTCTCTCGTTACGCACTTCCTGGCGTTACCAACCAATTCACCTTTAACGCGGTGAAGACTGGCATCTACGCGGGACAGTGCACCCAGTTGTGTGGCCTCTACCACTCAGTCATGTTCTTTAGGGTCAAGGTCGTAAACCAAGCGACTTACGACCAGTGGCTCGTGGCAAACCGAAACGTTTCGGCCGCCGCCGCAGCCGCCAGTGCAACAGCACTCCAGAACAATACGTATGTTCCTTCAAAGCCAACGAATAGCAAGGTGAACTAATCATGAGTCACACCATTACCGCTCCCGAAACAAGCCACGAAAGTCACGACGAGCACCACGGCCCCAGCGGTCTGCTCAAGTGGTTGACTACCACCGACCACAAGATCATTGGTCTTTCCTACACCATCACCGCCGTGGTGATGCTGGTAATAGGTGGAGCATTGGCCGAACTGATTCGCGCCCAGTTGGTGACCTCAAACGGCCACCTCGTCTCGTTTGCCCAGTACAACGAATTGTTCACGATGCACGGATCAATCATGATCTACCTCTTCGCTGGTCCGTTCGCCTTCGGTGCTCTGGCCAACATCATCGTGCCCATTCAAATTGGTGCGCCCGACATGGCCTTCCCTCGCCTGAACGCCCTGAGTTACTGGCTCTACCTAACCGGTTCGATCACCATGTTGCTGGGCTTCTTCACCGCGGGTGGCGCGGCCAACTTCGGTTGGGTCGGTTACGCACCCCTCACTAGTTCGCTCAACGCGCCTGGCGCTGGAGCTGACCTGTGGATTGGTGGATTGATGCTGACCGGTTTCTCGGCCATCTTTACCGGTGTCAACTTGGTCGCAACCATCTTCTACTTGCGTGCTCCAGGAATGACCATGTTCCGCATGCCGATCTTCACCTGGAACTTGTTGGTCACCGCCATCTTGATCCTCTTGGCCTTCCCCGTACTCACCGCCGGTCTGATCATGTTGTACGCCGACCGACACTTCGGCACGCACATCTTCTCGGTGGCGGGAGGTGGTGTGCCCGTGCTCTGGCAACACATTTTCTGGTTCTGGGGACACCCGGAGGTCTATATCTTGGCCCTGCCCTTCTTTGGTATGGCTACAGAAATCATCGCCGTGTTTTCTAAGAAGCCCGTCTTTGGTTACAAGGGCATGATTTTCGCCACGATTTCTATTGCTGCTCTTTCACTTGGCGTGTGGGCACACCACATGTTCACTACCGGTGTCGTCTTGCTCCCCTTCTTCTCAATCATGAGTCTCTTGATTGCTGTGCCAACCGGAATCAAAATCTTCAACTGGATTGGAACTATGTGGCGCGGTGAGATTTGGTTCTCCACGGCCATGTTGATGGCGATTGGATTCCTCATCACCTTCCTGATTGGTGGTTTGACCGGTATTTACCTAGCTAGCCCACCACTGGACTTCTTTACTCACGACACCTACTTCGTCGTCGCGCACTTCCACTCAGTAGTGATGGCACTCGTTCTTGCGGGTATGGGTGGGCTCTACTACTGGGGCCCGAAGATCACCGGTTACCTACTCAACGAGCGAATTGGTAAGGCGCAGTTCTGGTTCCTCTTCATTGGTACTCAGGTATTCACCTTCCCCCAGTACATCTTGGGTCTTCAGGGCATGCCTCGTCGCATGGCAATCTACCCTCAGCACCCCGAATGGGCCAACCTCAACGCATTGAGTTCACTCGGTGCATTGCTGATTGGTGTATCAACCGTGCTGTTTGTTGTGAACATCATCGTGAGTTGGAAGAAGTACCCCGCGGGTGATAACCCATGGGACGCTCAGACTCTGGAGTGGTTCACTACATCGCCACCCCCTCACCACAACTTCTATCGCCTCCCACAGATTCGTTCCGAGCGACCAACTTGGGATCACAACCACCCCGAGCACAAGGCCATTGCTCACGGACACCACGAGGAATAGTCATGCGCGTTGAAGCCAAACTTCTTTTGTTCTTAGGTCTTTTCTTTGGCGCCATGTGCGCTGTCTACTGGACTTGGAGTCTCGAAAATGCTGGTGGCGTGATGATGTTCGCCGGCATGTTGCTCTGCTTCTTGCCTGGTAGCTACTACTTCTGGTGGAGCCGTCGAATGAAGACTCGCCCCGAAGATGACCCCAATGCCACGACCGAAGTGGGTGCTGGAGTGGTTGGCTCTTTCCCTGGAAGTTCGATTTTCCCCTTCCTCTTGGGAATGGGTTCTTTCTTCGTCGTCCTAGCGCTCGTTTTTGGAATCTGGCTCCTCATCCCCGGTTTGGCTCTTGTGCTGTGGGCCCTCTTGGGTGGCACCTCTGAGGGTCGCCGCGGCGGAAACGTCTGATTTACCCCTCGAGCGGCCAGCGGTCGTTTGAGCAGTATTTCCAGTGACTTTCTTAGTATTTACCTGAAATTCTTTGGCATTCGCCTGCCTAAGATGGCTCGGGGGGTTGTAGTTCAACCAAACTAAGGAGTAAGAGTGACGTCAGTCTCATCGACAAAAGTCCAACTTGGAGGCACCCGTGGCGGCCCCGATGTTGCGACACTTCGCCAAGACCGCTGGTGGATCCAGCCAGTAGTTACGGTTTCGATCCTCACCGCTTTCATTATCTACTCAACGTGGGCGGCCTTCCAGAACAAGAACTACTACGTCGGTGTTCAGATGCACCGAGACCTAATTTCTCCGTTCTACTCTCCCTGCATCGCCAGTGACTGTGTCGCTGGTTCAAAGGCGGGATTTGCCCTCAATGGGTGGACGCTTTCGCCAGCGCTGTTGATCTTGATCTTCCCCTTGGGGTTCCGTCTCACTTGCTACTACTACCGTCGTAGCTACTACCGCGCATTCTGGTGGTCACCGCCAGCCTGCGCAGTTGCTGACGCCCACGGTTCTTACTCGGGTGAAACTCGCTTCCCTCTCATCATGCAGAACATTCACCGTTACTTCTTCTACGCCGGTTTGGTGTTCAATGCCCTGTTGACCTACGACGCGATTCGCGCTTTTAATCAGCCTGGGCTCGGCTTCGGCGTAACGGTTGGAACACTGGTGCTCACCGTCAACGCTGGATTGCTCTGGGCGTACTCGCTCTCGTGTCACGCTTGCCGTCACCTCTGTGGTGGCCAGGTCAAGTCCTTCAAGGCCCACCCCATCCGCTACCGCTTCTGGAAGATTCTCACTCCACTTAACGCCAAGCACATGAACTTCGCTTGGTCGTCACTGATTTTTGTGGCCTTCACTGACGTTTATGTTCGCCTCGTTGCCTCCGGCGCGTGGACTGACTTCCGCCTCTTCTAATTCAAGGATTCTCCATGACAACTATTGAAAATCACGATTACGACGTACTGATTATTGGTGCTGGTGGTGCGGGACTTCGCGCCGCCATTGAAGCCAAGCAGCAGGGTCTGCGCGTGGGCATCTTGACCAAGTCGTTGCTGGGAAAGGCCCACACCGTTATGGCCGAAGGTGGCATGGCCGCCGCCATGGGTAACGTCTACCCCGAAGACAACTGGCAGGTCCACTTCCGCGACACCATGCGCGGTGGCAAGTACCTCAACAACTTCCGCATGGCCGAACTCCACGCTAAGGAAGCGCCCGAGCGCGTCTTGGAGCTCGAGCAGTGGGGTGCGCTTTTCGACCGCACCAAGGACGGAAAGATCTTGCAGCGTGACTTCGGTGGTCACCGCTACGCACGCTTGGCCCACGTTGGTGACCGTACTGGTCTCGAGCTGATTCGCACCCTGCAACAAAAAGTTGTTTCAATGGGCGTTGACGTGTTCATGGAGTGCAAGGTTCTCCAACTCCTGAAGGACTCCGCCGGCGCTGTTTCTGGTGTCGCTGCTTACTGGCGCGCTAGCGGTGAATTTGTCACCTTCACCTCCAAGGCGGTCATCTTGGCCACCGGCGGTGCTGGTAAGTCCTGGAAGTTCACCTCCAACTCATGGGAGGGTACTGGCGACGGACACGCTATGGCTCTATGGGCCGGTAGTGAATTGATCGACATGGAAGCAATCCAGTTCCACCCCACTGGCATGGTCTGGCCAATGTCGGTTCGGGGACTCTTGGTTACTGAAGGTGTTCGTGGTGACGGTGGAGTCTTGCGTAACTCACTTGGTGAGCGCTTTATGTTCAACTACGTCGCGCCAATGTTCCGCGCGGAAACCGCCGAGACCGAAGAAGAGGCCGACAAGTGGTACGACGACCACAGTGCGGGACGTCGCCCACCAGAACTTCTTCCTCGTGACGAAGTAGCTCGCGCTATCAACGCTGAAGTAAAGGCTGGCCGGGGAAGCCCCCACGGTGGTGTTTTCTTAGACATTGCCTCGCGCCGTACCCCCGAATTCATTCGTCGCCGCCTGCCTTCGATGTACCACCAGTTCATGGAGCTGGCTGGAGTAGATATCACCCGCGAACCAATGGAAATTGGACCAACCTGCCACTACATCATGGGTGGCGTGAAGGTCGATGCCGAAACGGCGGCGACTAAGACTCCAGGCCTCTTTGCCGCTGGTGAAGTGGCCGCTGGACTGCACGGTGCAAATCGCTTGGGTGGAAACTCCCTCAGCGACCTCATCGTCTTCGGAAAGCGTGCCGGAGAAGGTGCTGTCAGCTACATCAAGTCAGGTGGCGGTACTGGCAAGTTCGCGCAGAGCGATGTCGACGCCGCGATTGCCGAGGCCCTCGCACCATTCGAGCGAGCCGAAGGTGAAAACCCATACGACATTCAGCGCGACTTGCAAGAAATGATGCAGGCCAACGTTGGCATTATTCGTACCGGTTCAGAGCTCGAATTCGCCATCAAGGAACTCGAAAAGCTCACCGAACGTGTCCACAACATCAAGATAAAGGGCGGACGCGCCTACAACCCTGGCTGGAACTTGGCTACCGACCTCCCGGCAATGATCACTGTCTCTAAGTGCGTCGCCGCTGGTGCGTTGAGTCGCAAGGAATCTCGCGGTGGACACACCCGAGACGACTTCCCCAAGACCGATGTCGAACTCGGCACCGTTAACTTCACCCACACTTCATCCGATGGGAAGTGGGACGGGAAGTTTGCCGTTGCCCCGCAACCGATTCCAACTATTACCCCAGAACTCAAGGCTCTTCTCGAGGAGGCAAAGTAATGTCCGACATCACCATGCGAGTATGGCGAGGCGACGCTCAAGGCGGCGACTTCGAAACGTACACCATTGAACGTAATGAGGGTGAAGTAGTCCTGGACGTCATTCACCGTATTCAGGCCACCGAGGCACCCGATCTGGCTTGTCGCTGGAACTGCAAGGCCGGTAAGTGTGGAAGTTGTGCGGTGGAAGTAAACGGTAAGCCTCGGCTGATGTGCATGACCCGTATGGACACCCTCCCAGAGGGGCCAGTAACGGTCACACCAATGAAGACCTTCCCAATCATCCGTGACCTCGTGACCGATGTTTCATTCAACTACGCCCAGGCCGAAAAGGTACCGGCGCTCTTGCCACCCCCAATGCCAGCTGACGGCTACCGCATGTACCAAGAAGATGTGGAGCGCGGTCAAGAGTTCCGAAAGTGCATCGAGTGCTTCATGTGCCAAGACGTCTGCCACGTCATTCGTGATCACGAGGACAATAAGCAGCACTACGCCGGTCCACGATTCTTCATCCGTTACGCCGAACTTGAAATGCACCCACTGGACACCAATGACCGTCGCGATCTCGTTCGTGAGGACATGGGTCTTGGCTATTGCAATATCACCAAGTGCTGCACCGAAGTCTGCCCCGAGCACATCAAGATCACCGATAACGCAATCATTCCCCTCAAGGAACGCGTTGTCGACGCCCACTACGACCCAGTGGCGTGGCTTGGACGCAAGATTCGTCGCAAGACCAAGACCTCGGCATCCGAGGCTGCGGTTCAGCCTGCTCCTTAATGAAGGACTTCTTGAGCGAAGAGTGGTTCGCCACGCTTAGCAGTACGCTCGCCCACGCTGGAGAGGTCGAGATGCCCGAGGGTGTCTCGACCTACAGTGTGGTTTTTGTCATCGAAGATGCCCCCGCAACTGTCCCTCACGCCTTCACTATCTCAATGAAGTCCGAGGGTGGATCCATTACTCCAGGCGACGCCTTCGACGCAGACTCAATTATTCGACTTAGTTACGCTGACGCCGCCGGACTCTACGCAGGCACCTTCGACTCCGGGACCGCATTGCGTGAAGGACGAATCAAAGTTCGGGGAAATGTCAATACGCTGATCCCACTAATGAAGTGGTTCCAAGCTGCTTACTCGGGGCAAAGCCCCGAGTAATTACATTGCGCTAAGCAGTTCGTAAAGAACGTGGCTCGCGGCGATTCCGGTGATCTCTGCGTGGTCGTAAGCCGGGGCCACTTCAACGACATCGGCACCGACGATATTCAACTTCGAGAACGAGCGGATAACAGCTAAGAGTTCCCGACTGGTGAGCCCTCCCGCTTCAGGTGTTCCAGTTCCCGGGGCGTGGCTCGGGTCAAGGACGTCAATGTCAATAGAGACATACATTGGCCGGTCTTGAACGCGCGCGGCAATCCGATCAATCGCTCCCTGTAGCCCAATCGAGTCGAACTCGGTTGTTGAGAAGATGTCAAAACCTAGGTCGGCATCCTGAGAGAGATCCTTCGATGAGTACAACGGGCCTCGAGTACCTACGTGCATTGAACCCTCGCGGTCAATCAGGCCTTCTTCAGATGCACGACGGAAAGGAGTTCCGTGCGTGTACTGAGCGCCAAAATATGTGTCCCAGGTGTCAAGGTGGGCATCAAAGTGGACGACTGAGATTGGGCCGTGCTTGGCGTGCATCGTTCGCAACAACGGCAAGGCGATCGTGTGGTCGCCACCAATCGTGAGAATTCGCTTGGCACGTTCGTGCAGGGCTCGCGAACCGTACTCAATGTCCTTGATTGCCTCTTCAAGATTGAAGGGGTTTACCCCTAAGTCCCCCGCATCAGCGACTTGGTACTTTTCAAATGGCAAAACATCAACAGCCGGGTTGTAGGGCCTCAAGAGGCGCGAAGACTCACGAACGTGAGTTGGGCCGAATCGTGCGCCGGGTCGGTAACTCACACCTGAGTCGAACGGGACCCCCATAATGGCGAGATCAACGTCACTGACGTCATCAATCTGAGGCAGACGAGCAAATGTACCGAGTCCGGCAAAGCGCGGAATTTTTGTGGCGTCAACTTGGCCAATTTTTCCGTTACCAGTAATTCGAGGGGTGTCTTCGCGTGACATGTTTCTCCTATTTCAAAAATGAATCAAGCGGTTCATAGCCGGGTGCGGTTAGTGGCCATGGGAACCGGGCTTCCCACTCACGAGCCAATGCTAGTAACTGGCCGTCGCTCCAACGTGGCCCAGTGATTTGAATGCCGAATGGAACACCACAGTCGAGCATTCCCGCTGGTAAAGAGATGGCGGGGAGCCCCACAATGTTCTGTACGGCCGTGGAATACACCTCTGGTGGGAGCTGTCCGACGGGCGCATCTTCCGTTACGCGCCCATCTGCCAGCCAACCCGCTGCAGCGACCGCGGGCGTGAGGAGAAAAGTGTTGGTACCCAAAAGCTCGTCGAAATTACGGACATAATCGAATCGTCGGATTCGAGCAGCCATATATTCATCAACACTTGTGCTGAGACCTTGTTCCATGAAGGTCTGAGAAGCAATGTCTAACTCGCTCCAATTATCCAAGAGCGTTTGCCGGCCCACCCGGAACATGTGCTCAGTCGAACAGATCGTGAACCAGTCGAGATCTGGATCCCCTGCGGGAGTAAAGGTTCCCGGGTTCTTCCAACTCGAAGTCACCCCAAAGAGTTCTTCCATCTGCGAAACGGCCGAGCGAAATTCTCTCTCGACATCGCTAGGTAGGGGTCCAAGATCAGAGGTCCTAGTGGCAGCAATAAAGTTCAAAGTCTCGGGCTTTCGCACCCGCAGTGTGTCAGAAATAGCGGCTGGAGAAAGTGCGTTGGGGTCACCCGGTATCGGGCCGGCTTGAACCCCTAGAACGAGTTCTAAGTCTTCAACGGTCGAAGTAAAGACGCCATCGGTTGAACAGTCAATCCAGTCATGTG
>Ga0214207_1000014_pt1 | contig 58037 bp, 76 predicted proteins | sample TroBogEpilimnion_6_FD_153045 | JGI IMG/M metagenome (GOLD analysis project Ga0214207, IMG submission 153045) | Freshwater microbial communities from Trout Bog Lake, WI - 13JUL2009 epilimnion | ecosystem: Environmental > Aquatic > Freshwater > Lake > Epilimnion/Euphotic zone | place: Trout Bog... | reverse complement strand
TCAGTAAGGGACTGACACCCGTCACTCTGTGATCTCCTCTCTTTCTTTTGGGTTACACGATTCGCATTGGTGGTCGTAGGTCTGCTCGTACTCCTGCGCTTCTTTATGCGTGTCGAACATATGTTCTTCTCCGCACTCGAAACATGGGTAGCACCACGTAGGTTCCGAGCCTTCGCTACCAATGAAGATAGACGCGCTCCATCCTTCGTCATACACATACACATTGCCCGATTTAGGGTTGATACCTGCGTCTGTGTACCTAGTGGTGGTCAAGCCTTCGGCCTCTAGCTTGGTGATGCACTCGATGAGGCGGCGCAGTTCGCACCCGTGAAATTGCTCAAAGAAGTTTTCCATTTAGTTCTCCTTTCTGTTAGTTTTCACAAACACCATTTCGCCTGTGCGTGTTTGATATCCAAGCGCGTAGTCGTGGGCTATGCGGTGCCTGTCCGTCACCAGCAATAACTCACCGTCTTGCGTGTACACGCGGTACTCAAACCCTTCAATGGGTTGGTTGGTACTCGTTTCTTGACTCATACAATTCCCTTTCGGCCAGCTAGTACAGGCAGGGAGCGCGGCGCGGCTAAACCATGCGCTCCCCGATTCGGGGTCACGTTGACCCCTAAAATTCTTCCTCTGGAAAGAAGCCTTGCCAAACAGTAGGCAACATCACGCCTTCCTTGGCGTTGTCGATTAAGACCAAGGCTTCCTCTATCTTTTCTTTGCGGCGGCGTACGCCCTCGTTGTTACCCGCATAGACCATGTTTGCTTTCGCCCTCTTGAGCGCGGTCTCGGTCTTGATGCGTAGGCGATACCTGAACTCCTCAAACAAAGAGAGCTTCTCGCCTTCTTCCATCCTGAATATCTTGGGGATGCGCCGCTGGAATGGCACCTTGCGTTTGGCCTTGGCGCGATACGGCACAGCATCAAACAGTTGCACCACTGGTTGCTTCATACTCTCAGGTATCCAGTCCACCCAATGCGAGCCGCCGTTGGGCACACCATTAGGGAAGGCTTTGAGTTTTTTCTTGAGGCGCTTTGCTGGTGACAACTCAGGGTCGGACTCAATCCATCGCTCCACGGTGGACAAGAAGCTACCTATAACTTCCATGTACGCTGACAGCGCGGCTATCCTAGCCTGTGATATATCTTCGTTGGTTTCCGCGCCGCTTCGTTGGCGTGCGCGGGCAGTGTCTAGCATTGCTTTCATGGTTCTGAACTCTCGCCGCGCTGGGTCGAGGATGTCCCGCCATTGTTGAGCCGCGTGTTTTTGCCGCGCTCGTTGTTCGCGCAACTCTTGCCGCTTCTCCATGACTTGTTCGTAGATGTACTCCGACATACTTCGATAGCCTTTGTCACGCAGGTGTTCGGGCAGGGTTGGAAGTTTTCTAACCGCGAGCTTGCGGCGAATCTCGTGTGGTTGCATGGTCAAGTAGTGGCTATAGTCAAATTCCATGATATATCTCCGTTGATGAGGTATGAATTGTAGCAGGTATCCACTGGCATTACGCTTTGATGCTCAGATGTGGACACGGTTTTAACCAGTAGCCACGCGGGGTTTGGAGTTTCACGCACACAAATCCCTACGAAAAACAATACCAACTTTAAAAACCTTAGAAGCAAAGGCTTGCGAAGACAAACAAAAAAATAAAGACTCTCTTATATATAAGTACTATTAAATAGATATATATATAGGCCTGCTTTTCTGGCACGCCAATGCCCATGCGGGTTAGAAGGTAGACGAGGTGCTTCGCTTGGCTGTAATATCACTGGATACTCCAGATACTTAAACCTTTTGAATACACCCCGTCTTTCGGGGTCAGGTTGACCCCCAATTAGCACAGCTTCATTTGAATGGGAGCTTGCATCTTCTCTAGCCATGCTTCGAAGGCGGCTTCACCACTCAAGCATAGGCCGCGTGAACTGTTCTTGCGATAGACGTTGATAAGAAAGAAGTCGGGCTGTGCTTTGCCTTTGGGGTAGTAGTACATGACGTTGTATTCGCCGTGGATAGGGAAGGTGAACGTGCCCATGTGTTCGATTGTGGGTTGTGTTGTATTACGCATGATGTACCTTTCAGGTTGTACGTTTGGGGTTGAGTTGAGAGAGCATGGCAAGGTCAGTCACCATGATGTAGTTTGATTTGTTCAGGGGAACAACAGTGTGGCGGCGTTGTTGCGCGTGGGTTTCGCCGCAGGCTAGGCAGAGTTTGAAGCCCAACGCCCAGCGTTGTGGGCGCACATCATCGCCGCATTTTGTGCATTGGTGCATGGTTTACCTTTGTGCTTGACACGTTTTGGAACAGCGGCGCGGCCTCACATTCCCGCGCCGCCACGTTTTCGGGGTCAGCGTGACCCCCAATCATTCAAACGACACCGAAGCCTTCAACGCCACGATAAAGGCATTGAATTCGGCCTTGGTCAAGCCTGCCGCGATAACTTCTTTGGTCACGCTAGACACCAATGCCTTGGGCGCGACAACCTTGCGTGATTGCGTGGGTGCTTTACCTTGGGGGCGGTTAGGGTGCAACTTGAGCAAACGCGTCATTTTTTGCTCAGGCGCGGATTCCTTGGTGAATGTGAGGTAGTCGCCTTGCTTGGACTTATGGGCTTTTACGGTGTAATGCTTTTCACAAACGGCCACAACAATGGCGCGGTATTCGTCAAACGTGATTCGCGCCGCCTCCGCCGCAATTTGGTTCGCGGTGAGTTGTTGCTTGTCATCTGTTTTGAGCAGAGTGGTGATGAGAGTATTGAGAGTTGTCATGATGTGTACCTTTAAAAGATTCGGGGTCAACGTGACCCCACAACGAAACAGAACCATTCCGATTCGTTACACTCATTATAGCATGAGGGGTAGAACTAAGGGCTACTTGGCGGCGTGGTAGCGGCGTAATCTTGGAACCAAAGACCCCACCGTACCCCCACAACCCCCTTTTTGACCATGCCGACCATGAAACCATGAACACTGTTCCGTAACCACTTTGTAGATTTTTATAACTTTTTGTCTAATGCCCCTACCCCCAAAATTTTTATAAAAAATCCAAGCAGCTCTTGTCAAACGGTGTACACTACATTTGTTGGTGTTTGAGCTGAAGGTCCAAGCATTAAACGAGTCTCCTGAAGACCGCCAACAACTTTTAAGTATCCAACACGCCAAAATAAGTTTACAATCCGCAACATCATGAAAACCCCAATCCAACCGGAACCCAAGATCTCTGTGCGTAGCGCAGTGGTAGCGTTCTCGTTTTGGAAACGAGGGGTCGCTGGTTCGAATCCAGCCGCACAGACCAAACATCATTGACCACTACGGTGTTCGTAGTGTAGTGGCAGCACGGCGGCTTGTGATTCCGTCAGCGAGGGTTCGATTCCCCCGTTCACCCCACCAACAACCTCTCCAATAAAAAAGCCCCCGATATTTCTACCGGGGGCGTCAAGGGTTTTACCCCAACTAGGAGACAAGCAATGGATTGCGCCACTGCAAAAGTGAGTGTACACTTGCGCCAACGGGAATGCAACCCGCAAGGACCAAATGCTAGAACACCTGATTGACTTCATCCCACCTGTGGCTGCGCACGCGGCGCGGGGCACCATGCCTTTGGATAGGGCAGAGCCGGATGAAACGCTCAACGCACAAGTCAAGACAACCGAGTGGCTCGAACGCCTAGGCATCGTGGACGACAACGCCACGCTCAAAGAAGCCGACGCCAACGCCGCCCGGAAAGTGTTCAGTGTGCTGGCCGGTACCGCGCCGGCAGCAGAAGCCAAAACCCAACTCACCCAACTCAAGACGCCAGAGGCTGTACGCCATCTGGTCACAATGCTGTCCGCCTACGACTGGGAGTTCGTGGAGATGGCCAAAGAGTTGCGCGGCATGGCCGTGGCCAAAATCTTGGAAGAGACCAATCACCCCGACGCACGCATCCGCTTGAAGGCGCTTGACATGCTGGGCAAGGTCACGGAGGTGGGGCTGTTCACCGAACGCATCGAGGTCAAGAAGACCGAGCTGCCCGACGCCGAGATCGACAAGAAGATCAAAGACAAGCTGGCCAAGTTCATGGGCGTCATCGACGCCAATGTGACCGATGTTAGTGAGCGCTCACCAACTACCATAGACAATGAAACTCAACGACCTGAATCTGACTGAGGTCGAGATCAAGACCCTCCAGTTTGCGCTGCCCAAGATGTCGGGCGCGGAGAAGCTTGAGTTGTTGGAAATGTTGGAAGAGCGTGAGCGTCGCATGTCTCTGTCAAACGCTAGACTTGGCATGTTGGACTTTGCCAAACATGTGTACCCGGGATTTAAAATTGGGCCGCACCATAAGAAATTAGCAGGCATATTTACCGACGTGATCGAGGGGCGCAAGAAGCGCGTCATCATCAACATCGCGCCACGGATGGGCAAGTCCGAGTTCAGCTCCTACCTGTTCCCTGCTTATTTTTTAGGCAAGTACCCAGAGAAGAAGATTATCATGGGCACGCACACTGCGGGTCTGTCCGAAGACTTTGGGCGGCGCATCCGCAACTTGATCGACTCAGATGAGTACCGTGAACTGTTCCCCAAGACGTTGGTGGCCGACGACCAAAAGGCGGCTGGCAAGTGGAGCACCGCTGCTGGTGGCCAGTACTATGCTGCTGGTGTGGGCGGCGCTCTTGCTGGGCGTGGTGCTGATTTGTTCGTTATTGACGATCCTCATTCTGAGCAGGACGTGAAGATCAACAGCCGCTTGGCCTTTGATACGGCGTGGAACTGGTTCCAAACTGGGCCGTTGCAGCGCTTGATGCCTAACGGGGCAATCATTGTCATCATGACGCGCTGGAGTTTGATCGACCTCACTGGCCGACTCATTGACTACCAAACGCGCAACCCAGACGCTGACCAGTGGGAGATCGTGGAGCTGCCGGCCATCCTTGAGTCCGAAGACCCAGAGACGGGCGAGACCGTTGAGAAGTCACTCTGGCCAGAACAGTGGCCGCTGAAGCAGTTGAAAGCCAAACGCGCCAACTTGGACCCCAAGTTCTGGAACGCCCAGTACATGCAGCAGCCAACCTCCGACGCGGCGGCGATCATCTCAAGAAAGAGCTGGCGCATCTGGCCACAAGACGACCCACCCCGCTGCGACTACATCATCCAGTCATGGGACACGGCGTTCGAGACAAAGACCAGCGCCGACTATTCCGCCTGCACAACGTGGGGCGTTTGGTACAACGAGGAAGAAAACAACAAGGCGCAGATCATCTTGCTCGACGCCTTCAAAGCACGCATGGCCTTCCCTGAGCTAAAGCAGACCGCGCTCAAACACTACAAGCAGTGGCAACCCGATGCGTTCATCGTGGAAAAGAAGGCCGCTGGCGCTCCACTAATACAAGAGCTGCGCAACATGGGCATACCGGTGGACGAGACCAACCCTAGTCGTGGCAATGACAAGGTGGTACGATTGAATGCAGTCTCGGACTTGTTCGCCTCGGGCATGGTCTGGGCACCAGACACACGCTGGGCACGCGAGGTGATTGAAGAGGTGGCGTCATTCCCCAACGGAGAAAACGACGACTACGTGGATACTACATCGCAGGCATTGATGCGTTTTCGCCAAGGTGGGTTCATTGCGCTGGACTCTGACGAGAAGGACGAACCTCTTTACTTCCGTCGCAAAGCAGCGTATTACTAAGAAAGATTTAAGATCATGGCAATCGACAAAGGCTTATACCAAGCTCCGCAGGGCATCGAAGAATTGGCTCAAAATGAAGAACCCATCGAGATCGAGATCATCGACCCCGAAGAAGTGGACATCCACGCAGGCGACACGGACATCTCCATCAAGCCCGGCGGCGAAGATGATTTCAGCCGCAACTTGGCCGAAGAGATGGACGAGGGCTATTTGTTGTCCTTGGCCGGCGATCTGGTGGAAGACATTGAAGGCGATCGCGCATCCCGCAAAGACTGGGAGAAAGCCTACGTTGAGGGCATCAAGCTCTTAGGCCTCCAATACGAAGAGCGCACAGAACCTTGGAACGGCGCGTGCGGCGTCTTCCACCCCATGATTACAGAGGCCGTGGTGCGCTTCCAGTCAGAGATGATTACGGAGACGTTCCCAGCCCAAGGCCCCGTGCGCACCAAGATCATCGGCAAAGAAACGCCCGACATCAAGGAAGCCGCCACTCGCGTCGAAGAAGACATGAACTATGAGTTGACCGAAGTGATGACCGAGTTTCGCTCGGAGCACGAGCGCATGTTGTGGAGCTTGCCCGGCTCGGGCTCGGCGTTCAAGAAGGTCTACGAAGACGGCAGCTTGGGACGTCAGGTCTCCATGTTCGTGCCGGCGGAAGATGTGCTGCTGCCTTATGGCACCACCGACTTGGACACTTGCTACCGCATGACCCACACCATGCGCAAGACCAAGAATGAAATCTTGAAGATGCAGCACGCTGGGTTCTACAAAGACGTGGAGCTGGGAGACCCAGACAAAACCCAGACCGACATTCAAAAAGCCAAGGACAAAGAAACCGGGTTCAGCGCCAACGACGACGCACGCTATACACTCTACGAGTGCTTGGTGGACTTGGACTTGGAAGGGTTTGAGGACACCGATGGTGACGGCAACGAAACTGGCATCGCATTGCCATACGTAGTTACCCTAATCAAAGGCACCAATCAAGTTCTGTCAATTCGCCGCAACTGGAAAGAAGATGATGAACACCGCCTCAAACGACAATACTTCGTCCACTACCAATACATCCCCGGCTTCGGAGCCTACGGCTTTGGGCTCTTCCACCTCATCGGCGGCTTTGCCAAGTCAGCCACAAGCATCATGCGCCAGTTGGTGGATGCGGGAACACTATCGAACCTCCCCGGGGGCCTCAAGTCTCGTGGACTTCGCATTAAGGGTGATGACACACCGATAGCTCCCGGCGAGTGGCGCGATGTGGACGTGGGTTCGGGCGCGATGCGCGACAGCATCTTGCCGCTGCCCTACAAGGAACCCTCGGCGGTGCTAGCAGGTCTGTTGGACAAGATCGTTGACGAAGGCCGTCGCTTTGCCGCAACAGCAGACATGCAGATCAGCGACATGTCAAGCCAAGCGCCGGTGGGCACAACCCTTGCGCTGCTGGAGCGCCAGTTGAAAGTGATGACCGCCATTCAAGCGCGGATGCACTACACCTTCAAGAAAGAGTTGAAGCTGCTCGCAGAGATCATCCGCGACAACAGCCCAGAAGACTACGACTACGACCCCGAGTACGGCGACAAGTCGGCCAAGAAGTCGGACTACTCCAAGGTTGACATCATCCCCGTAAGCGATCCCAACGCCGCGACCATGAGTCAGCGCGTGGTGCAGTACCAAGCCGTCATCCAAATGGCACAGATGGCTCCCGACATCTACGACTTGCCGCACCTGCATCGCTCCATGCTGGAGGTGTTGGGCATCAAGAACGCCGAGAAGCTTGTGCCGCTCGAAGAGGACATGAAGCCTCAAGACCCTGTGACAGAGAACATGTCCGTGCTGAAATGCTCGCCGGTCAAAGCGTTCCTGTTCCAAGACCACAAGTCGCACATCGCCACCCACATGGCGTTCGTCCAAGACCCCATGATTCAGCAGTTGGTTGGCCAAAACCCCAAGGCGCAGCAGATGATGGGCGAGATGATGGCGCACATCGCGGAGCACACCGGCTACCAGTACCGCCAGCAGATCGAGCAACAGCTCGGAATGCCCCTGCCTCCCGAAGACGAGAAGCTGCCACCAGAGATGGAAGTGGCGCTGTCGGGCATGATGGCGCAAGCGGCCAACCAGTTGCTGCAACAAAACCAAGCTCAAGCCGCACAAGCCCAAGCCCAGCAACAAGCCCAAGACCCTGTGTTGCAGATGCAACAGCAAGAGCTGCAAATCAAACAAGGCGAACTCCAGCTCAAACAGCAAAAGCTGCAAATGGAGATGGCCGAGAAAGAAAAGCGTTTGCAAGTGGACTCCGCGTACAAGGCCGACCAGTTGCACCTGCAAGAGAAGAAGATTCAAATCGACGCTGCCGAAAAAGCAGACAAGATGCACATCGCCCAGCAAGGCCAAAACCCACAACTAGACGCCATGCGCAACGCGCACGATCTGGCGTTTGAACAACAACGTGCCCAACATGAACTGGCGGGTGCGCACGCGAAGAACCAAATGGCCGCGCAGCTCCACGCCCAAGACGTGATGCACGCCCAGCAAACCCACCAACAAAAGCTTGACCATGCCAAAGAAGTTGCGGCGATGAAGGCCGAGTTGATGCGCAAACAGGCTGAACAAGCCACACAAAAACCCAAACAGGAGAATGAATGATCCAAGAATTCGCTCGCGTATTGCGCGAAGAAATACGCAAAGACATGAATAACTACACAGATGACATGGCAAATGGCATCTGCAAATCGTACGACCAGTACCAAAAACTCTGTGGTGTGATCCAAGGTCTTGGCATCGCAGAAGCTTACATCATCGACCTTGCACTAAAAGTGGAGAAAGCAAATGACAAGTGAATCAGGAATCATCCTGCCGCCCGGCCTGACGTTGCCCAAACAAATCCAACCAATGGATGCGCCAAAGGACGACGAGACAGACGAACAAAAAGCCTCGGTTTTGCCGACCCCCGCTGGTCACAAAATCTTGTGCATGGTTCCGGATGTCAGCGAAAAAATCGAAGGCTCGGAGCTGTACCGTCCAACGGAGTACATGAAGCAGGAAGAGCAAGCGACAACCATCTTGTTTGTGTTGAAGCTGGGCAATGCGGCCTATCTTGACAAAGAGCGTTTCCCCACAGGACCTTGGTGCAAGGCCGGTGATTTTGTGCTGGTTCGTACTTATTCAGGTACGCGAGTGAAGATTTTTGGCAAAGAGTTCCGCGTGATTAATGACGATCAGGTGGATTGTGTGGTAGACGACCCGCGTGGCATTACACGCGCATAAGGAGTGAAAAATGGCAGGATATAAATTCCCTGACGAGGTGGGCACCACCGCGCCAGAAGAAGAGATCGAAGTCACCATGCCCGGTGACACCGACGTTGAAGTGGAGGCTGTAGACGATACGCCCCCACAAGACCGTGGCCGCAAGCCATTGGACAAAGAAGTGGCTGACCCCACCGATGACGAAATCAATTCGTACTCGGACAAAGTGCAGAGTCGCATCAAGGACTTGACGCACGCACGCCACGACGAACGTCGCGCCAAAGAAGCCCTTGCGCGTGAGAAACAAGAGCTTGAAAACTTCACTCGCCAGTTGATTGAAGAGAACAAAAAGCTCAAGACCCACGTCAACACAGGCGCGGAAACGGTGGGCAAGATGGCCACTACTGCTGCCGAGCAAAAGATGCTCATGGCACGCAAGGCACTCAAAGAAGCCACTGAAGCGTTTGACACCGAAGCCATCATTACGGCGCAAGAAGCCTTGATGGAAGCACGCATTGAAGTGGAAAAAGCGAAAAATTTTCGCCCAGCCCCTTTACAAGAAGAAAATTTTGATGTACAAACGCGTTATACAGAACCCCAAAAGGTTCAACCGGACGAAAAAACGCTGCGCTGGCAGGCAAAAAACCAGTGGTTCGGTTCTAACGGGTTTGAAGAAGTAACCAGCTTTGCACTAGGGCTGCATCAAAAATTAGTGAACTCAGGAATGGATCCCCGTTCCGACGAGTATTTCGAGCAAATTGACGCTCGCGTGAAATCGAAGTTTCCCGAAGTTTTTGGGGGCGACGATGGTAAGTCAAGGTCTACTGTCGAGACTCCGAGAAAACCGGCGTCCGTTGTTGCACCAGCGACAAGGACTTCTGGAGCGAAGAAAGTCCAACTCACGCATACGCAAATCGCGCTTGCAAAACGCTTTGGATTGACCCCGCAGCAATACGCTGCTCAAGTAGCTAAATTGGAGAATTGAAATGACCACGACAAACCGCACACCTCGTGATTTAGTGTCACGCGAAAAATCAGCTCGGGCAGTCTATGTGCCGCCCTCAAACTTGCCTGATCCGACACCTGAGCCGGGTTATGTCTATCGCTGGGTTGCCACCCATGTGATGGGACAGCACCAGCAACGCAACATCTCAATGAAGATGGGCGAAGGTTGGGTGCCAGTGAAGGCAGTTGACCATCCGGAGTTGATGCTTGTGGGAGATGCGTCAGGAAACGTTGAAATAGGCGGTTTGATGCTTTGCAAAGCTGCAAGGGAAAAAATCGAAGCTCGCAACGAGTACTACGCCAACCAAGCTCAAAACCAGATGGAATCAGTGGACAACCACTTCATGAGAAATAGTGACCCACGCATGGCGACGTTGTTTGCAGAGAAAAAATCTTCAACGACTCGCGGTGTTGGGTTTGGTTCAGGTTCAAAGTAACAAGGAGTCCTTAAATGGCATACCCTACAGTTAGCAGCACCTATGGCTTCAAGCCCCTCCAGCGTCTGGATGGCCTGCCATATGCCGGAGCGATCCGTCAAATCCCCGTGGCCGCAGGCTACGCTACTGCAATCTTGAACGGTGACACCGTGAAAGAAAGCGGCGGCTACCTCGTGGCAGCTTCTACAACCAACTCTGGTGACATTGTCGGTGTCGTCGTTGGTTGCCAATACGTGAACTCGTTGGGTCAGACTGTCGAAGGTCAATACTACCCCGCAGCCGCGTCCACCACTACTGCATTGGCCTACGCCTATGTTGTGGATGATCCCAACGCCGTGTTCAAAGTCGTGGCTACTACTGCTGGTTCTACCACTCCTGCCGCTTACGCTCGCAGCATCGTGGGCAAGAACGTGGCTTTGGTTGCAAACGTCGGTAGCACCACTACTGGTGATTCTGCCTATGGTATTGACGGCTCGTCCGCCACAACCACCAACACCCTGCCTATTCGCGTGATCGACGTTATTGTTGATACCGCAACTGGCGTCCGCACTGCAACAGCCACGACCTACTACGAGTTTGTCGTCAAGCTGAACACAGCTCAATACAACGACCAAACTGGTGCCTAAGGAGTAAATCATGGCTGTTTCACGCGCACAACTGTTAAAAGAATTGCTCCCCGGCTTGAACGCATTGTTCGGTTTGGAATATGCTCGCTACGGCGAAGAGCACAAAGAAATCTACGAAACCGAAACTTCGGAACGTAGCTTCGAAGAAGAAACCAAATTGTCTGGTTTCTCCGCTGCTCCAGTCAAAAACGAAGGCTCCGCCATCGCGTATGACAACGCTCAAGAAGCATGGACCGCACGCTACAACCACGAAACCATCGCTTTGGGTTTCTCGATTACCGAAGAGGCAATCGAAGACAACTTGTACGACAGCTTGTCTGCTCGCTACACCAAAGGCTTGGCTCGCGCAATGGCGTACACCAAACAAGTCAAGGCAGCTTCTGTTTTGAACAACGGCTTTAGCTCCAGCTACGTTGGTGGCGATGGCGTGCAATTGTTCTCTACAGCACACCCCTTGGTCTCCGGCGGTACCAACAGCAATACGCCTGCAACTCAAGCCGACTTGAACGAGACTTCTTTGGAAGCCGCCGTTATTCAAATCGCTGCTTGGACAGACGAACGCGGTCTTTTGATCGCTGCCAAACCCAAGAAATTGGTTGTTCCTCCATCATTGATGTTCGTTGCAACTCGATTGCTCGAAACAGAATTGCGTGTTGGTACAAACAACAACGACATCAACGCGATCAAGAACAACGGTGCCATTCCCGAAGGCTACACCGTTAACCACTTCTTGACCGACGTCAATGCTTGGTTCTTGATTACCGACGTGCCTAACGGCTTGAAACATTTCGAGCGTATCGCCCTCCAAAACTCAATGGATGGAGACTTCGATACAGGGAACGTTCGTTATAAATCCCGCGAACGTTATAGCTTTGGCTATTCTGACCCTCTGGGTGTTTGGGGTTCTTCTGGTTCTTTCTAATAAAAAGAAACCAAAGTTCCAAGAGAAAGGCCCTTCGGGGCCTTTTTTTATTTTTTAAAATTTGTGGTACCATTACCTGTAACTAAGTCACAGGAGAAACAAATGGACACCACAAACCTACCCAAGTCCCGCGAGGAAGCGAAGCAAACTGGCAGCAAGTACTACTTCACCGGTCAGCCCTGCAAACACGGCCACATCGCCCCACGCAAAACCAAAGGCTCATGCCTTGACTGCCTCAAGGCCGAGTGGACAAAAGGGAACGAAACCCGCGCTGAATACTTTAGGCAATACAACGCCCGGGAGGAAGTCAAAGACAAGAAAAATGAGTGGTACCTCAACAACCGAGAAAAGGTTATTGATGCCGCCGCAACGCGCCCAGCAGAGGTGAAACGCGAGTATCAAAAAGCTTGGAAAGATCGCAACATTATTTGGGTACGCGCCGATACAAAAGCGCGCCGACGCAAACACCGTCAAGCTACACCCCCGTGGTTAACGCGCAAACAAAAATCAGAGATTCGGCAGCTTTACCAAGTAGCTATCACTTTGACCAAAGCTACAGGTGAGCAATACGTGGTGGACCATATCGTGCCATTGCGATCTGAAGAGGTGTGCGGGTTGCATGTTGCGTGGAATCTGCGGGTCATTACCCAAGCGGAGAATTTAAAAAAGTCAAACTCCCTGCCAGAAGATTCCGAAGCCCTTGCGTTCCCCCCAAAATGATGTATAGTCACCATACGTCTGGGATTCTTTACCTGTACCACCACTGACCCAGCAGACGATGCAACGATCGGTACAGGGACTTTTGCATAAGGACTTTTAGTCATGGCACGTTCTACCTTCCAAGGTCCGATTCTTTCGGGCGACTCACGTTTTGGCCCCATTCGCAACGTTGGCTACACCGATCTTGTTCAAGATTGCTCTATTGTTTTGACCAATACCACTGTGGCCACTGCTGGCTATTCCGGCGGCTCTGGTCAATTTGTCAATGGCAACTTGATCCCCAACGTCAACGGCACTGTCTACACACGCAGCGCTACTGCTTACCCTCCTACCGCAGCAGTTATCACGGCTGATGCAGGTACAGGCGGTTCTGGTACTTTGTATCGCGGCATCGTGTTTTACATGCCCACCAGTGCCAACATCAACGATTTCTTGATCGACACCAACGTGGTGATTACCGCTACTGGCGGTACATTGGGCACTGTGACTGCAAGCATCGGCAACGCATTCAACGACACCACCTACGGCAGCATCACCACCGTGAACGCTGCAACCGGTCGCAACACCATCACTCAAACCGGCGCTCAGTTGTTGGCTACAAACGCCACAACTTTTGACTTCACCAACCCTACCGGTGTGGTGGAACCTGCTGGTTTCTCGCAAGTCGTTGTGACCTTCACTATCCCCTACACAGGCGGTACGGGCACCACATTGCCAGTGATTACTGCCGGCACTCTAACTGCCGCAGTGCGCTATACCCAAGCTGACTACAACATCGGCACAACTACTGCTTACCCATACGGTAACTTCGACTAATTGAGCGGGGGCTTCGGCCCCCTTCTTTGGCTTTAGGAGATACCTATGACAATGCAATATGACGTAAAGGGTTCGCATTCCAGCGGCTCTGGCCTAATGGTTTCTGGCCGCGTTCGTCTGAAAAACTTGATCTATTGTGGAAACGGTACAGCCGGTTCTATCGATGTCTTTGACACAACGAGCACTCCTGTGACCGCGACCTATGGTCGTAGCGGCACCACAGTCACCGTGACCAAAACAGGCCATGGCTTGACTACAGGTCAAAACGTGGGCATCACTTACTCGCCAGCTTCGAGTGTTGCTGCGGTTGCCGGCAACTATGTCATCACTGTTGTGGATGCAAACACATTCACAATCACTGACTTGAATTCAGGAACGATTGCAACTGGCACGGCCTGCATTTACACGGCAGACAAGTGGTTGACCAGCTACAACACCGGCACGGCGCTTCAGCCTTTCCAAGCCATTTTCTCTGGCGAAGGCATTTTGGCGTTCAACGGCGTCTACGTTGTTGTGACCAACATTACTTTCCAGACAATTCAGTATGGCTGATACCAAGCAAGTTGAACTGACGGGACGCAAGATTTTCATTGCGATCCCGACGTATGACGGAAAGCTGAACATCAAAACAGCTTTCAGTCTGGCTCAGCTCATGCCTCTTGCGCACAAGCACGGGGTTGGTATTGAACTCAGCTACATGGCCGGCTGCTCCATCATCCCGATGGCACGCAACTCTTTGGTCAATGAATTTATGAAGTCCGACTGCACCGAGATGTTGTTCATCGACTCCGATGTGGTGGTTATGCCCGACGACGTGATGCGTTTGCTGGCGCAGAGTGGCGACAAAGACGTTGCTGCCGGCCTGTACCCACGCCGCGCCTCGGACAAATTTTTCTTCCTTGACATCCCCCGCGACGACAACGGCGACATGATCTTTGACGGGTCTATGCTCAAGGTCAACCGCGTGGGCACAGGTTTCATGCTCATCAAACGCTACGTGATCGAGAAGCTCATTGCTGACCATCCCGAGTGGGAGTATGAGACCCGCGAGAACGAGACTGCGTTTGCTGTGTTTGACTTTGCCTTGCGCGACAAGAAGTACACCGGCGAGGACTACCTGTTCTGCGATCGCGCACGCGAGGCAGGATTTGAGTGCTGGGTGGATGCTGAGATTAGCCTGCCCCACATTGGCCAAGAAGAGTTCAAACGCGACTTCGTTGAAGACGTTATCAAGCCCATGCTTGAAGAACAACGTCAGGCAAAATTGAAGGCGGCATAACATGGCAAAGACACCAGCATGGCAAAGGAAAGAAGGCAAGAATCCCAATGGCGGCTTGAACGCCAAAGGGCGGGCGTCCGCAAAGAAGGAGGGGATGAACTTAAAAGCACCTCAGCCCGAAGGCGGAAAACGCAAGGATTCTTTCTGTGCGCGGATGGAAGGGATGAAGAAGAAATTGACTTCGACCAAGACCGCCAGAGACCCAGACAGCCGGATTAACAAAAGCCTTCGGGCGTGGAAATGTTGACATGGAAGCAAATTCACTTTGGAGCGCGCTGCTAACAACCTTCATTGGGTTGATTGCATGGAATTTGCGTGAGAAGTCTGCTGAGCTTAGCCGCGTGACAATTCTCTTGAACCGCACCCGCGAAGAGATTGCACGCGAAAACGTGACGCAGGCCGAAATGGATAAATTTCTTTTGCATATTGACGTACGCTTCGATAAACTCAACGACAAGCTCGATGCCTACATGAAGGAGCAACGCAGTGCCCTCAACTAGCAAAAAGCAACACAATTTCATGGAGGCCGTGGCGCACAACGCCGCGTTCGCCAAGAAAGCCGGAGTCCCTCAGTCTGTGGGACAAGATTTCAGCAAGGCCGACAAAGGCCGCAAATTTTCTACAGGAGGCCTCATGGCTAAAGGAAACACAATCGGTACCACTGGTACTAGCGAGAAAAAGGGTTTGACAACCGAAAAAATGGCCAAGGTGCGCACTGCTGCTCCTAGCCGTGATGGTTTGGCCGAGCGCGGTAAGACCAAAGGTCGCGTCATCAAAATGGCTGGCAACGATATCGGCACTGGCCCCGCGATGAAACGCGGCGGTATGGCCAAAAAAATGAAATAAGGAGTTTCAAATGAAAAACGATTTTCCTTACATGAACGAAGACAAGTTTCCTGCGCACGAAATGCACCACAAGGCCGTGGAAAAACACGCTGCCGGCGGTCACATGCACCACAGCGAAATGTTCAAAAAGCACGGCGCTGGCCATCAGTATGAGCAAGAAAAAGTCAAAGCCATGTGCGGTGGCGGGATGACTCGCAAATGATGCCCAGTCGCGGTATGGGGGCGGTTGCCTCCTCAAAGATGCCAAGCGGTACGCGCAAAGCACGCCGCGACGACACCGACTTCACCGAGTACAAAAAGGGTGGTGCGGTCTGGGATAAACCTCGTCCTAAAGGATTGGGTGCGCCCAAGAAATTGTCTGCTGGCCAGAAGTCCAAGGCAAAAGCTGCGGCCAAAGCTGGTGGTCGTCCATACCCAAATCTCGTGGATAACATCCGCGCAGCAAGGAGCAAGTGATGGCTGAAAAGTGGATCCAAAAGGCAATTAAGAAACCCGGCAAGCTGGGTCAAAGAGCTCGTCTGGCGGAAACTCTGAAAGGAATGAAGTAATGTCTGATTACAAACTAGACAAATACAATAGCACTATTGCTTCTTTGAAACAAAAGTACCCTAACGCCAGAGCCACACCTTATATTGACAAAATGAAAGGTGAAACATGGGATTCAGAGCAAGGGAAAATGTCTAAGGAATACGGCGCTGCTCTTGACGAATTTAATGCCCCAGATGCTGGAGCTGGTCGAGGTAAAGTAAATCCTGACATCAACGGCAAGAAAAAAGGGGGCATGATTAAGTCTGCATCAAATCGTGCCGATGGTATTGCACAGCGCGGTAAAACTCGCGGAACACTTGTTAAACACGGAAAATAAATGTCTACATCCGGCTCAACATCGTTCAATCTGCAACTCACCGACTTGGTTGAGGAGGCGTTTGAACGCGCCGGAAGCGAATTGCGCACTGGCTACGACCTGCGCACAGCCCGTCGTTCCCTAAACTTACTGTTTGCTGACTGGGCAAACCGTGGCGTCAACATGTGGACGATCGATCAAGGCGAAATTACCTTGGTTCCGGGTCAAAATACCTACGCACTGCCCAATGACACCGTGGATTTGCTAGAACATGTCATCCGCACGGGGGCAAACGTGGCCTCCACACAAGCGGATTTGACAATCACGCGCATCAGCGTATCAACCTACGCGACTTTGCCCAACAAATTGCAACAAGCGCGTCCAATTCAGGTGTGGGTGCAGCGTTTGGACGGCCAAACATCGTCTTCCAGCACCACTTTGACGGCGGCAATCAGCGCCACGGCCACCACAATCCCCGTTGGCTCCACTGTGGGAATGCCCTACGCAGGTTTTGTGCAAATTGATAACGAAACCATCAATTACGGCTACACCGACGGCACAAATTTGTACAACTGCTTCCGTGGGCAGAACAACACAACCGCCGCTGCGCACAATAGTGGCGCTGCCGTGTCAAGACAGTACTTGCCTGCCGTCACAGTGTGGCCAACCCCAGACAATTCGCAGCAATACCAGTTTGTGTACTGGCGGCTGCGCCGCACGCAGGATGCCGGCAACGGTGTCAACGTGATGGACGTGCCATTTCGCTTTATTCCTTGCATGGCCGCAGGGCTGGCCTACTACATTGCGCTCAAAGTGCCCGGCGGCATGGAGCGACTGGGTGTTTTGAAGCAACAGTACGACGAAGCGTGGATGACGGCGGCAGACGAAGATCAAGAACGCGCCGCGCTGCGTCTCGTGCCTAGACAAATGTTCATCGGGGGCACCTGATGGGTAATCGGTTTGCATCCGGCAAGAATTCGATTGCGGAGTGCGATCGTTGTGGTTTTCGCTTCAAGCTGACCGGTCTCAAACGCGAGGTCGTCAAGGGCAGAAACTACGAGTTGCTGGTGTGCGGCCCATGTTGGGACCCTGACCATCCGCAGTTACACTTGGGCGAGTTCCCGGTGGATGATCCACAAGGCGTGCGCAACCCGCGCCCAGACCGTAGCTACTACGTTTCTGGCAACGACGGTTTACAGACAAACATCAACGGCGGCGTGACTCAAACAGGGTACGGCGTCAACGAAGGCGGCAGTCGGGTTTTTCAATGGGGTTGGAACCCAGTGGGAGGCTCCGAGTATTTTGATGCTGCGCTAACGCCAAATAACTTGGCATTGAGCGTGAGTATTGGTACAGTTACAGTTCAAACGACGTAAGGAGTCGATCATGGCAAAAATGGAAACCGAAAAATCTGACATGGCTCAGGACAAGAAGCTCATCAAAAAAGCTTTTGGTATGCACGACAAACAGTTGCACGAGAACAAAAAGACCAACTTGACCAAGTTGAAAAAAGGCGGTCCTACCGGCAAAGACATGCGTGCAATGGGTCGCAACATGGCTCGTGCAAAAAACCAACGCGGAGGCTAATATGGCCAAGTACAGCATGAAAAAAGGCGGCAAAGAAGTGGGTTCCGCTTCTGTGTACGCCAAACCTCACACCATGAGCGGCAAAGCCATGTCCAAAGCCGATTCTGGCGTTGAGTACATGACCGATCCCAATACCATGAAAGCTGATGAATCCACTCCCGGTGGTATGCCTGCACGCCGTGTGAGCCTTGGCAATATCACTGCTGAACCAAAATCCACAGGCATCAAAATCCGTGGCACCGGCGCAGCAACTAAAGGCGTGATGGCCCGAGGCCCAATGGCATGACCTACCAAGAACTCGTTAACGCGATTCAGTCGTATACGGAAAACCAGTTCCCGCCAATGTATCTGGCGGACGGCACACTTGTTTCTACCAATACACAAATTAATCGTTTTATCGAGCAGGCCGAACAGCGCATTTTTAACGTCATCCAGTTCCCTTCGTTGCGCAAAAACGTGACAGGGACAGTGACCAGTACAAACCCTTATTTGTCTGCGCCTACGGACTTTTTGTCGGTGTATTCACTAGCCGTTATTGACCCTTCGGGTAACTACACTTTTTTATTGAACAAAGACGTCAACTTTATTCGAGAAGCCTACCCTACTGCAACCAGTACGGGAGAACCCGCGTACTACGCTTTGTTTGGCCCCACAATTTCTGGCGGCAGCGTCACTAACAACCTGTCTTTTTTAATGGGGCCTACCCCTGACCAAAGCTACAGCGTTGAATTACATTATTACTACTACCCCGCGTCGATTATTCAAGCCGAAATTGCAGCGCTGGGTTCCGTAACAGGCGGCTCCAGCTATGTTAATGGTACGTATTTTGATGTGCCTTTGACTGGCGGCACAGGTTCCGGGGTTACGGCCACCGTAACCGTTTCCGGCGGCGCTGTTACTACCGTAACCGTGACCTCGGCTGGATGCCAGTACACCGCTGGGGACGTGCTTTCCGCCGCCGCTACAAGTATTGGGGGCGCAGGTTCAGGTTTTTCCGTGCCTGTTGCTTCCATCACCAACGCAAGCGGCACTTCTTGGCTTGGCCAAAACTTTGATACTGTGTTGCTTTACGGCTGCTTGGTTGAAGCATACACCTTCATGAAAGGTGAAGTGGATGTTATCAAGATGTATGACGACAAGTACAAAGAAGCGTTGCAGTTGGCCAAACGTTTGGGCGATGGTTTGGAAAGAACCGATGCGTACCGCGTGCCCCAGTACAGACAGGCGGTGACTTGATATGGCGTTCAATGGGAACTGGGCGTGCGACGCCTTCAAAACAGGTTTGATGAACGGGGTGTACAACTTCACCTCGGGCACGTACTACATTGCGCTGTACACCAACGCAGCAACGTTGAACCAAACAACCACTGCCTACACCAGTGTGGGCGAAACATCTGGTGGCACCTACGCAGCAGGTGGCCAACTGTTGACCATTACGCAAACCCCAACAACGGGAACCAGCGGCGACACGGCGTACATTTCATTTGCAAACGCATCTTGGACTGGCCCAATTACTGCTCGCGGGGCTTTGATCTATTTGAACAACGGCACAACCAACCCGGCTGTCTGCGTTTTGGACTTCGGCAGCAACAAGGTATCCAACGCTACATTCACCGTACAATTCCCCGCAGTGACAAACACATCAGCGATCATCCGTATCGCTTAAGGAGCTAAAATGGCAAATGAAATTTCAAACTTTGGTGACCACGCTGTTGCCACAATGCAGGCCAAGACCACCATCCCCGAGGGCATGGGCGTTGAAGGCTGGTACCACGTTGAGTGCCGCGACAAAGATGGCAACCTGAAGTGGACTGATGAGTTCCCCAACTTGGTCGTTGCTATTGGCAAACAGTTGATGTTGGACACGCTGCTCAAAGGCAGCTCATACAGTGTCACAGGCCCTTTCCTTGGCTTGATCAGCAACACCTTCACCGCTGCCGCCACTGACACCATGGCTTCGCACACATGGACTGAGTTCACCAACTACACCGTTGGCGGCTCGGCAGTGCGTGGCACAGCAGTGTTTGCATCGTCTACATCGACCGGCTCAACACCATCGAACGTCACATCATCAACAGCCACGGCCATCACCTACACCATCACTGGTGGCGGCGGCACGGTCTATGGCTGCTTCTTGGTGTTGGGTACGAGTGCCGTAAGCACACAGGGTTCTACTGCTGGCACGTTGTACTCAGAAGGCTTGTTTAGCACAGCCAAGACTACAACTGCAGGTGACACTGTTAGCGTTACATATTCAACAACGGCAACAAGTTAATGTTTTGTAATTAAAGAGTTGCAATGTTTTGCACCTATGCTCACTACACTCCACAAGGAATCCTATTCTATATTGGAAAAGGTAGTAGTGAGCGACGCGCCTACTATTTAAGTAGTAGAAATAACTATTGGCAAAAAGTAGTTGCAAAATACGGTAAGCCTGATGTTCAAATTCTTGCACGTTGGGATACCGAAGAAGAGGCATTTTGCCATGAACGCTTGTTAATTTCCTGTTTTCGTGAATTGGGTCATAAACTTTGCAATCTTACGGATGGTGGTGACGGGACTTCTGGTTACAAACAAACTACAGAGCATCGTGAAAAAAATCGATTAGCTAGTATTGGTAACAAACGTGCGTTAGGGCATAAAGTGTCTGAAACGGCTAGAAAGCTAATGGGCAAAGATAAAATTGGAAAGCCAACTTCAGCCAAACAAAAAGCAACTGCCAGCGCTATTTTTAAAGGAAATAAGTATGCTGCTGGTAACGCAAACCAACGTAAATGGGTTTGGATTGGCACTAACATTAAAACTGGTGAAGTGGTGAAGTTTATAGGAGATAAAGCCATGAAAGAAGCTGGTATACAACACGCCAACGTAAGCAAGTGTATCAACGGTCTTCGTAAGTCCCACAAAGGCTATACATGGTCTAGAGAACCTTGTGGGAGCCGCTGGGCGGTGCTGTAATGTTTGGGATTTCTGCGTTTGCCCAAACGTCGTTTGCTTCGCTCGCAAACGTAGCGTATGTGTTAGCCCTCACCGAGGGCTTCACTGCTTTGGACACACCCACATCGGCGTTTAACTTTCCGTTCACTGACACGGAAGGAATTTCGTCTGGTGACTCGTATGTCTTTGCGGCGCAGTTTGCAGCATCGGATACCGAAGGCATCACGATGGCAGACTCCAATTCGGAGGTGTCAGCGTTTTTGTTTGCCCCGGTGGAGGCGTTTACATCAAACAACACCGATTCCGAGGTTGCCGTGTTGTACGAAGGCATTGTGGAAGGGTACACATCAGCCGACTCCAGCACACAACAAAGCAATTACGGTGTACCGTACAGTGAAAACTCAACGCTTGCCGACACACCCACAGTTAATGCCAACTTCCCGCTGACCGACACAGAAGGCACTGTGTCTGCGGATGTGATTTCAATTGCTGCTCAGTTTGCTGGGTCGGTCACAGAAAATACGGGGTTGGCCGACTCGTTTGCTGCCGGACTTGTGGTGTTGTTCACCATTACCGAAAGCTATTCGCCTGCGGCATCGTATGTGGCAACTGCCGCTTTTTTGGAGTCCTTGGCTGAAAATTTAAACTCTGCGGATTCCCAAACTGTTACGGCTGCGTTTCAAATTGCAATTTCAGAAGCTGTTTTGGCAGCGGACTTGTACGATGTACACGGCTGGTTTGCAGTACCGGACAGCAACACGCCTAATTGGTCTATAGTGGATGACAGCCAAAGCACATCATGGAATAATATCAATACAGACAGCGGGGCCTCATGGTCGCTTGTCAACGATGCCCAGTAAGGAAAGCACATGGCACTAACACTTGCAGATCGCGTACAGCAGACGGGCACGGCCAACACGACGGTCAGCTTTACCCTGTCTGGCTCGGTCACAGGCTACCAATCCTTTGCGGTGGTGGGCAATGGCAACACCACGTATTACGCTGCGACTGACGCTTCGGGCAACTGGGAAGTTGGTATTGGCACGTATTCCACCACCGGCCCCACACTGACACGCACAACGATTCTTTCTTCAAGCAACTCGGGCAGCGCGGTCACATTCTCTGGTTCGGTCAACGTCTTTGTCACGTACCCATCTGAGAAGTCAGTCAACCAAGACGCCAGCAGCAACGTCACAGTGCCAAGCAGCTTGACCGGGGCAAACGTCTACGCAAGCAACGGCGTCCTCTCAATGGCGCAGACAGTCACGGCTAACGTCACAGTTCCTTCTGGGTACAACGTCATTAGCGTCGGTCCTTGGGCGGTAGCATCGGGCGTAACATTCACATTGCCGTCAGGCAGTAGACAGGTGATCGTATGAGCACAGTTATTTCGGCAGGCACAACAACGAATACGGCGTACAACGTTAATGCTGATACGTCTGGGTCTATGGTTTTGGCCACAGGGTCTGGACCAACAACTGCGGTGACGATTGACAACAGCCAAAACACGACATTGGCTGGGTATCTCAACGCCCCCAACACCTTTGGCTTCAAGAATCGCATCATCAATGGTGCGATGGCAATCTCACAGCGTGGCACAAGTTTTACTCTTTCAGGTTCTGCTTACACGCTTGACAGATGGTACGCCCTATATTCTGCTTCGCCACCAACTGTCGCACAAGTTGCTGGAATTGGTGGATATTCAAAAGCATTGCAAGTAACTGGAGCAGCCAGTAACACCAATATTTATATGATTCAAAGAATTGAATCTTTAAATTGTTCAGATTTATCAGGTGCAACCGTCACAATTCAAGTAGTTTTGCAGGGTTCATCTAGTCAAACTGTTGCTTGGGGTTTGCAATATGCAAACTCTACTGATAATTTTTCAAGCGTAACCAATATTACAAGTGGCACATGGAGTGTGACAACTTCAGCTACAACATTTACTGCGACTGTTACTGGATTGCCATCTGGAGTGTTAAACGGTTTTCAGTTTTATTTAAGCCCAAACAATGGCGGTGCATTTACATCTGGAACACTAACCTATACAGGCGTACAGCTCGAAAAAGGCAGCACAGCCACATCGTTTGACTACCGCCCGTATGGTACTGAGTTGGCTTTGTGTCAGAGGTATTTTGAAATGAGTTATGACCAAGGAACTACTCCGGGCTCTTCAACAGTACTTGGTATGTCAGTTGGTTATTTTCCAGCATCTGTTTCAGGAGCAAACATCAGGTTTCCTGTGACTTTCCAAGTAACAAAAAGGGCTGATCCTTCACTCTCATACTGGGATGGGGCAGGAAATGCCTCCAAAGAAACAGTTTGGGCGGCAAATAATGCTCAAACTAACAACGTTAATGGTGGCTCTCAAAGTTTTGTTAATGTTGGCGAGAGAGGTTTTTCTTTTAACGATGCAAACTTAGGCGCCTACTATTCTTTTGGTATACATTGGACTGCATCTGCGGAATTATAAATGTACAAACTTATTCAACATTCATGGGAAACAGCTCCAACTTCTGTGTTGTTGGAAAATTTGATAATCCCATTTGACCCTGCCAACACAGACTACCAAGCCTATTTAAAGTGGCTGGAAGAAGGCAACACGCCCGAACCCGCTGACGGAGTAACACAATGACAGCATCAACATTAACCGCTGACAACGGCGCAAGCAGTGGAACGTCTGGCATCAAATACAACGGTGGTACTGACGGCACGTTGCAGCTTCAAACGACCACATCCGGCGGCACAGCAACAACTGCGGTGACGATTGACAACAGCCAAAACGTAACTTTGGCGGGGACTTTGACGGGCAATGGCTCGGGGTTAACCACGCTCAACGCATCAAACCTTGCGTCGGGTACCGTTGGCACAGCACGTCTGGGTTCGGGTACGGCATCTTCAACCACGTATCTGCGTGGCGACCAAACTTGGGCTGCGGTTTCAACAGGGCTGCCCGGCGTCCTCGGTCAAGTATTTACATCCAACGGCACATTCACAATTCCATCAGGCGTAACAGCGCTTAAAGTTACCGTTGTTGGCGGTGGGGGTGGTGGCGGAGCAGCACAAGGAGGTGGAGGTGGCGCAGGAGCAACTGCAATTTCTTATCTTACGGGTTTAACTCCCGGAAACACTTTAAGCGTTACGGTTGGCAGCGCTGGCGCTGGTTCTGCTGGTTCTTCTGCTAGTGGTAGTAGCGGTGGAACTTCTAGTGTTGCATCTGGTACTCAAACAATTACAACAATTTCTGCGACTGGCGGCGGCGGTGGGGGAGGAGGTGGGACCTCTGGTGGTGCAGGGGGTTCGGCATCTGGGGGTTCCATTAATATTGGCGGCGGTGGCGGCGGCACAGCGAATTCAACTGACACAATGGGTGGCGCCGGCGGCAATAGTGTTTTTGGTGGCGGCGCAAATTCACAGTTTAATACTAACGGTGTTGCGGCTAAAGGATATGGTGGTGGTGGTGGTGGCAGTACTCAAAATGCTGCTGCTGGTGCTGGGTATCAGGGCATTGTTATTTTTGAATGGTAATTGGAGAATAAAATGACCGTACAAGCATATTTGATTGTTGAAAACAACGTAGTCACCAACAACGTCATGTGGGATGGAAACCCAACAGATTGGACACCACCCGCAGATTCTATTCAACTTGTGGCTGCAACAACACCCGCAATGGTTTGGTCTTACAACGAATCCACAAAAGTTTTTGAGCTTGCCGAAGTCATGGGTGCTGGTTCAATTGGTTTTACATGGAATGGAACTGTGCTGACAACCAACGAGCCGCAACCACCAGCACCTAAAGGATAAAAAATGACAGTAATCATCAACGGTACCACAGGAATCACATCTCCCGCCGAAACGGTGGGCAGCACCATCACCTACGCCGACACAGGCATCTTGGCAACTTACGCCTCGTCAAACACGAGCTACAACCAAGTCATTTTGCAAAACAGCAACAGTGGTACGGCGTCTTCTACGGACGTGATTGTGTCGAACGACCAAGGCACGGCATCAACGTACTACGGCGACTTTGGGATGAACAGCTCTGGCTGGACAGGTTCTTTGCCTTTCTCCGCCGCCAATGTGGTGTACCTGACTTCCACATCAGGCCCGCTGTCCTTGGGTTCGGTGACAAGCAACCCCGTTTACATTGCCACAAACAGCACAACAGCAGTCACGATTGATACAAGCCAAAACGTAGGTATTGGTACGAGTTCTCCTGATGCCGCTTCAAAAATTACATCCGTTGCCACTGCTACACAAGTTGGATTTGCATCTTATAACGCTGGAACTGCTGGATACCCCGCATTTGGGTTTGTTGGGCAAGTTACATCTAATGGTGGTCGCGGCGCTGGTATGTATTTGCCTGCCGACGGAACACTTGCTTGGTCTACCGCTGGTTCAGAACGTATGCGTATCGACTCCAGCGGTAACTTGCTGGTGGGGACTACAAGTGGAGCAGGTCAACTTGCGGTCTATGGTTCAAATGCAACAGCAGGAATATTTTTAACAAAAACTTCAGGCTCTTCAAATGGCATGGTTATCAACTCTGCCACAAGTACTACAGGCCAAGTTGCAATTCTTAATCAAAACAACGGTAGTACAACTTCATATTGGCTCAACGATGGAAGCTTGTATTTACCCGGTGGAACTTCAGGTATTCATACAGCATCGGATGAGCGACTGAAAAAAGACATTACCTATTTGACAGACAAAACTGTTGCTGGTTACAAAGGTCTTGATGTTGTTTTATCGTTAAAACCAGTTACATTCAGATTTAAAACAGAAGATGAATCTGCGCCGTTACATCGTGGATGGATTGCTCAGGACTTTGAACAACATATACCTGAGTTGGTGGCTGAGAATCCAATTCCAGGTAGCGAAGACATCACACCATACAAAGCAATTGCAGATGGAGGGTTAATTCCTGTTTTGGTCGCCGCAATCCAAGAACTTAATGCAACCATTACAGACTTGCAAGCTAAACTCAAATCCGCTGGCGTAGCTGGCTTCTAAGGAAACATCATGTCTACATTTTCATCAAGCCTTGAACTCACGTTAATCGGCACAGGTCAACAAGCCGGCGCGTGGGGCAATACGACCAACACCAACTTGCAAATCATTGAGCAAGCTATCGCCGGCGTTGTCACCATTACCATGTCCAGCGCTAACTACACGCTGACAAACACCCAAGGCGCGGTGTCGCCATCTAACAACATGGTGCTTGTGGTCAAAGGAACGAACTCCGGCGTGTTCCAAGTAGTTACACCGCTAGTTACAAAATACTACGTGGTATCTAACCAAACTACCGGCGGTTATGCCATCACCATTGGCGCATCTACTGGTACTACAGTAACAATTCCCAACGGCACAACGACCTCCGTCTACTGCGATGGCACAAATTTTTACGCCGGCAGCACTGGTGTGGCGGGTAATTTCTCCGTGGGCGGCAATGAAACCGTAGCAGGCACTCTGGGCGTCACAGGCAACACCTCTTTAAGCGGAACACTTGCCGTTGCTGGAGCCACTACGTTGTCGGGCACGACCTCTTTGGCTGGCACGGCCACAGCGCTTACGGTGACGCCCTCTACGGACAGCTCAACAAAAATTGCCACAACTGCTTTTGTTCAGACTGCGCTGGCTTCTGCTGCCATCACGGGCACGATCAACATGTGGCCGACTTCTTCGGCTCCTAGCGGGTATTTGCTCTGTAACGGCTCCGCTATTTCCCGCACAACCTACGCGGCGTTGTTTGCAATCGTGGGAACAACCTTTGGTTCAGGTGATGGGTCAACCACATTCAACTTGCCAAACTATGCAGACCGTATGCCGATTGGTGTTGGGTCTACTGCGGCATCCGTTGGCGCTACAGGCGGCTCGGCTACAACAACGATTGTGGCAAACAACCTCCCTGCTCACACCCACCCTGTGACAGACCCGGGCCACAACCACCAGTATCAACATGCTTACAATGCGGCTCCTCAATCGGGCAGCACGACACCTTGTTTGACAAGCACATATACAGACAACACAAGCACCGCGACAACCGGCATCACGGTTGGCAACAACTCCACTACAAATAGTGCGATGAATACAATTTCTCCATATTTGGGCATCTACTTCATCATCAAAACCTAAGATGTGGATCCAATCACGCTTCTCTTCGGTGCTGTCGCGCTGGTCAAGCAGATCAAGGCTGGGTGCGACCAACTGCACGAAGGCCGCATGGCCATCGAAGAGTTTAAAAAAGGTGTGGAGCGCACTGTTGGCGACGTTAAAGCTATTGCCAAAGAACTCACAGGATTTTGGGGTTGGGTTAGAGGGCTATTGGGAATCAAAAGCGCGAGTGCGCCAGTCGTCCAGCTTGCCGCCGCAGCTTCTGTGCCCGTTAAAAAGGCTCGTGCATCCCAAGACCCCGAAGAACTGCAAACCCAACTCATTGTTGACATTGGCCAGAAAATGGGGGAGTTCTTCGATATCCACCAAAAGCTCAAGAACTACTACGCGGACTTGGAAGAAACATCAGTTACAGTCTACGATCCAGACCAAAACGTCGCTAAAAAAGCAATGGAGCGCTCACTTGTTGAGCTGCAACTGGAGAACTTGAGCGTCGAGATCCGAGAGGCAATGGTGTATGCGCCCCCTGAGTTAAAGGACATATACACAAGGTTTCTCAAGATGTATGAACGCATCATTGACGAACAGGAATTTGCTCGGCGCGAGCACATCCGCAAAAGGAATGAAGCAAGGTGGCTACGCGAGGCAATCCGTCAACGTCGATCAATGCGTCTGGCTCTAGGGGTAACTCTGGTGGGGCTGGCGGCGTGGATGTGGGGCTTGATGCTTACCGTGCGTCTAGCGACTCGGGGTTTCACGCCATTCTGATTTTGCTGGTGCTCTTGTTTGCGCTGCTGGTTCCAGCGGCGGGGTACGTTTGGTATAGGGCATATGTGGCTGAAATGGCAATGGAGCACACCCTGCGCAAGCTGCAACAGGCCCAGCGGGAAATTGAACAAGCTAAAAAGGACAAAGAATGAAATACGCGATTTTGCTGGCTTTGTTACTGGTTGGCTGCGAAGACCGCTACCGTTACACTTGCCAAGATCCCACGCACTTTGCTGACAAGCAGTGCCAAAAACCCATGTGTGAATTTACACAAACTTGCCCCGAGTATTTGGTGGCCCCTGTTTTGGAGAAGAAAAGTGAAGGAAATCCTGCTCAAGCTTCTAGCCAGCAACCAGCCGCGTCTCAGTGCCGATGAGATTGAAGTCCGGGTTCGGGCTTTTGTGATCGTGATGGTCACACTCATTTTGGTGTTCATCGTTTTTGCACTGCTGTATTCGGTGACTTTTGTGACCCAGCCTATCAAAGCGATGGCTCCAATTGACCAAGCCTATACCAAGATGCTCAACGACATTGTGCTGTTGATTGTTGGCGGCGTGGGCGGCATCTTGACCAAAGGCGCAGTGACTGAGGCTTCTAATATGATGGCTGCGGCCAAGAATAATGCGCCGGCCTACGTTGCACCGCCTGTGCAAGAAGTTCAAATGGCTGCGTGGACGCCGGGCACGACACCCGTTAATCCCCCGCACTATTTAGAACCCGATGAAGACCGCCAAGCGATTGCCGCTGCACGCCAAACTACAAAGGAATGACCATGCCTAGTCCTTGGCTGATTCTGGGATTGCTATTGGCTTTGGCCAGCGTATTTGAGTACGGCCATCATGAAGGCTACAAAGAAAGAGAAACCGAAGACGCTGTGGTCATTGGCCACAAGAACCAAGAAATGCAAGACGCAAAGGAGCAAGCAGATGCAGAACTCAAGAAAACACAAGACAAACTCACCACTGCTCAGAAACAGTTTCGTGACGCTGTTCATTCTGGGAATCAGCGGTTGTTCGTCCGTGTCGCCACCCCAACTGAGTGTTCCGCCTCTACCGGCGGAGATTCAACGACAACAGCCCAGCTTGACCCAGCGTTTGCGGACTCTCTTGTCTCCATCACCGACGACGGCGACAGCGCCATCGTCCAACTCAACGCCTGCATCGACCGATACGAAGCCATGAGAAAGATTGTAAATGGTAAACGCTGAACAACTCCAACGGCTGGGCATCGGCATTGAATGGGTGCCAGCGCTCAACGATACCTTTGCTAAATTCGATATTGCCACGGTAGATCAGCAAGCCGCGTTCATTGGACAATGCAGCCATGAGTGCAACCATTTCAAGACGCTTGAAGAAAATCTGAACTACAAAGCCGAGACGCTGCGCAAACTGTGGCCACAGCGCTTTCCCACAGACGACATTGCCAACGCATACGCACACAAACCGGAGAAAATTGCCAATAAGGTGTACTCTGGGCGTTGCGGCAACGGGGACGAAGTTTCTGGCGCGGGATGGCTGTACCACGGGCGCGGCTGTATCCAGTTGACTTTTCATGACAACTACTGGCACTTTGGTCAAGCGGTGGGGGTTGATGTGGTTACGCATCCAGAGCTGCTTGTTACGCCCAAATATGCGGCCATGAGTGCGGGATGGTTCTGGGCAACACACCATTTGAATGCCGCAGCCGCAGCCGAGAACTGGATGCTTGTCACCAAGATCATCAATGGCGGAACTTTCGGCTTGGAAGAACGCATCGCTTTGACAGACCGCGCTATTGATGTGCTGTCAACTTAATGGGAAAATGCAGCCATGCCATTAAACAAACTGAAATTTCGCCCCGGCGTAAACCGTGAAGGCACTACTCTAGCCAACGAAGGCGGCTGGTACGCATCGGACAAGATTCGTTTTCGTTCTGGCTTTCCTGAAAAAATTGGCGGTTGGACGTTAGATACGGGCACGGTTGCGATTGGATCTTTAGCACCTCCCGCCGGCGCTTTTTGGGGTATTGCGCGGTCTTTGTTTAACTGGATTACGACAACAGGCTATAACTTGTTGGGGGTAGGCACAAACCTTAAGTACTATATTCAAAGCTCTGCTGGCGGGTATTTCAATGACATCACGCCAATTCGCATCACTTTTTCTACCGCTAACTCCAACGCGCTATCAAACCCTTTTACAACAACCGCCACGTCTTCAACAGTTAACGTCTACGCTCCCGCGCACGGTGCTCAAACAGGGGACTTTGTTACGTTTTCAAACGTGTCTGCGGGTTCTGGCAATGTTACGACTACCATTTTGAACAACGAGTTTCAAGTTACATACGTAGACTCCAACAACTTGTCCATCACAGTTTCGGTCGTAGCCAACACCAGCACGTCTAGTTTTGGGGGTACTGGGATTACGGCTGCGTTTCAAATCACAACAGGTAATTCGGTGTTTACCTACGGCACGGGTTGGGGCGCAGGTCCTTGGGGCGGTGTTACAACTGGCGTGGCAACGACCACTTTAAATGGTGCATTGACCAACTCGGCTACTAGCGTTGTCTTGACATCGGCCACGGGCTTTCCAACTGCTGGCACCGTGCTCATAGATAACGAACTCATAACATATAGCGGAGTAAGCACTAACACGCTTACAGGATGCGCTCGCGGAACAAACGGCACAATCGCTGTCTCGCACCTTAGCGGCGCTACCGTGCAAAATGCGGCATCTTTTGAAGGCTGGGGCACATCCGCGCCGTCTACGATCGGTTTGCAGTTGCGCACATGGACGCAGTACAACTTTGGCGATTACCTGATGTTCAACCCCCGTGGTGGTGCGCTCTACATTTGGACAACGGACGCCAATGCTAACGTGATTGATCGAGGCCAGCTACTAGGTCCTAGTGCGGTTATTACCACTACAGCAGGCAATGTGACTGTGGATACGTCCTGCCCAACTGTGGCAAACGGCGTGTTGGTGTCTGATGCGTCTCGTTTTGTGATCGCCTATGGTGTTAACGATTACGGATCCACTGTGCAAAACAATATGTTGATTCGTTGGTCAGACCAAGAATCGTTTTCTGTGTGGGCACCTCAAGTCACAAACCAAGCCGGCAGCTACACACTGTCTCTTGGGTCAACGATTGTGACGGTGATTCAGTCCCGCCAAGAGATTTTGGTGTTGACTGACACGGCAATGTACTCCATGCAGTATTTAGGCCCCCCCTACGTTTGGGGTTTCCAGTTGCTGGCAGATACGATTTCTATTGTTGGCCCCAACGCAGTAGCTACAGTCAACAACGCCACCTATTGGATGGGCGTGGACAAGTTCTATATGTACAACGGCACAATGTCTGTGCTGCCTTGCACGCTGCGTGACTACGTTTACAACAACATTAACTTGCAGCAAGGGTATGAAATCTTTGCAGGTGTCAACAACGGGTTTAATGAAGTATGGTGGTTCTACCCATCCATCACGGGACCAAACGGCACGGGCACCGTGTCAAACCCAAACAGTACCATTGACCGCTACGTTATTTTCAACTATTTAGATAGCACTTGGTACTACGGCAATTTGCAACGCACTGCTTGGGACAACAACTCCCTACGTAATTTCCCTATTGCAACAGGCTACAACGGCCAACTGATCTACCACGAAAGTGGTGTGGATGATGGGACAACTTCCCCCGCATCGCCCATTACTTGTTACGTCCAGTCATCAGACTTTGACATTGGCGAAGGCAACAACTTTGGTTTTGCATGGCGCTTGGTTCCTGATGTCAACTTTGACGGTTCGGCAGTAAATGATCCAGTCATGACCTTCACGCTATTGCCTCGCCAAAACCCCGGTGCGGCCTATGGTTCAGACAATGTGGATGCAGTGGTGAGTGCAAATAACTACTACCAAACACCGCAGTACCTTATTCAGCAATACACACAACAGGTGTATATCCGCGCTAGAGGCCGTCAAATGGCGCTTGTTGTTGGTTCCACAGGCTTGGGCGTCCAGTGGCAGCTTGGCATCCCTCGCCTTGACATTCGCCCCGATGGACGGAGATAAACATGGCTTCAAAAAATTCCCTTGCCCCCCGCTTGCTAGACCCTCCTGCGGAGTACAGCCAAGAATACATGCGCAAACTTTTGAGCGTGCTGCGTTTGTACTTCAACCAACTGGATAACCCCTCGCCGGAAGTTGCTTCTGCGCAGGATGTGGGCACAACAAAAGTGGTCTCTGCGTTGAGTTTTTCTGCACCAAGCCCAAGTAATCGGGCACAATACGTTGCCAGCACAGCCACCCAAGCTGACTTGTCAAACCTGCGCAGTGGAGACATTTATGTTGACACGAGTGCGTCCAATGTTTTGAAGATGAAATCATGACCTTACACACTGTCGCAAAACACCTTCAAGAGCACGGTCGCGGCCCTGACGATCAGCTCGTTCACATGTCTACCAAAGAGTTGGCCGGCTTGCAGGCACTTGCCCAACAGCACGGCGGGTCGTTGACGCAGAACCCCCACACAGGTCTGCCCGAGGCAGGCTTCTTGGACAGCATTTTGCCCACCGTTCTGGGTGCTGCCGCCACGTTTGCTTTCCCCGAAATTACGCCAATGATGGCAGGTTTGGGTATTGGTGGCATCCAAGCGCTGCGCACGGGCGATTTAGGTAAAGGTTTGATGGCAGGTCTTGGCGCATGGGGCGGTGCAGACATGCTAAACAATGTAGTGAATACTGGAGGCTCTGTTCTGCCGGAAGGGGCTACAACGGCTCAAAAGTTACAAACTGGCGCAAGTGGTTTAACCGGCGAAGGCGCAACGTCTATTCTTGGCGGCTGGAAACCTATGGCCGCAGCGGCAGCGCCAGCGTTGCTAGACTCATTGAGCACACAAAACCAACTTTCACCTCAAGGCAATACCGGCACTATTCGCCCCTACACCTACGCGGCCAATCCCGTGTACAACTCGTCGTCAAACCCTAACCCGACACAAGCTGGCGCACGCCCTTTGATTGGCGCGAACTACCAGCCCGGACAAGACACGAGCGAACGCACGTACTTCAACCCGCAATACACTGCGCAGACGCCATACACCTACACCGCCGCACAAGGCGGTCAAGTACCCGGCTACGCTATGGGCGGCACGCCAACCTCAATGGCTGTTGCACAAAATGCCACCGGCGCAAACATGAACTACCCCCAAGCGCACAATCAAGCAATGGGTTTTGCCGATGCGTGGCAGACTCCGGTAGCCCAAGGCCCAATGGGTATGGCTGATGGTGGCGCAGTGCGTTACGGGTTTGGCGGTTTTATTGGTGATGCTATCGGTAATGCGGTGCAAGGCGTGGGCAATGCTGTAAGCGGAGTTTTTGGAGGCGGTAATAGTTTGCAGTACGACCCGTCAAGTTCTGGAAATGGCCCCCTTGGACAATTTTTAGCAAACGCAACAGATAAAAATTCTGCTCCCGCACCGGCCAGCAATTCCCCAATTGCCAACGCAATTCTTGCTGCTCAAGCTCATGCAGGTAGCACACAAAATATGGCGCATGGCGGCATCGCGTCTTTAGGCACGTTTTCTGACGGCGGTCAAATGCTCAAAGGCCCCGGTGATGGCATGAGCGACAGCATCCCCGCGCAGATTGGACAACATCAACCAGCACGTTTGGCTGAGGGTGAGTTTGTTGTTCCTGCGGACGTGGTGTCGCACCTTGGCAACGGCTCAACCGATGCGGGTTCAAAACAGCTCTACAAAATGATGGACCGAGTGCGCACAGCACGCACCGGCCACAGCAAACAGGGCAAAGAAATTAGCCCAGAAAAATACATGCCAGCATGAACATTCAATACGTCCCTGTCGAAATGGTGGCGCAAGTGCTGCCGCAAGTTCGGGCATTTATTGCTCGGGGACTATCACACACTGATAGCTGCACCGTGGAGCACGCCGAAGCTTTTCTGAGCACAGGCGCTTTTGTTTTGCTTGCGGCAATGGAAGACGAAAAAATTTGTGGAGCCTATATTCTGGGGTTTAGCAACGGACCCGGCGCACGCACAGCGTGTATTGTGTCTGCGGCAGGCACAGGTTTGGCTAGCCAAGAGGCTTTTGACCAAGTGAAAAATATTGCACGCAACATGGGTGCAACCCAAATTCAAGTGCTAGCGCGTGAAGCTGCGGCACGTTTGTACAGACGAGTTGGGCTTGAAGAAAAAGCCGTTTTGATGGAGATTAAATTATGAGCGGAATCTTTGGTGGCGGTCAACAACAAGCCAGCCCAACCCAAACTCAAACCAGTTACAACGGCATCAGCGCTTACGCTGCGCCCTATGTGCAAAACATGCTTGGCCAAGCGCAAGCGGTTACGTCTCAACCTTACCAAGCCTACGGCGGTCAACGCACAGCAGATTTCACAGGGTTACAGAACCAAGCGTTTAACTCGGCTTCGGATTTGCAAACCCCCGGCGGCTATCAAACAGGTTCTAATTTGGCTGCAATGGGCGGCATTGGTAATTTGCAAACCACAGGCATGGCCGGAATGTACGGCAACATGGGTGCGCAAGCGGGTATGAGCTACGGCCAAAACGCCACCAACCCCAACGCTGTTGCCGCGTTCATGAATCCTTACTTGCAAAATTCTTTGCAGCCGCAGTTGCAACTGCTCAATCAGCAGTACGGCCAACAACAAGCCATGAACCAAGGACAAGCCACACAGCAAGGCGCTTTTGGTGGCGGACGGCAAGCGGTGATGCAAGGTTTGAACCAACAAAACCAAGACTTGGCTACCAACCAGCTTGTCAGCAACGCTTACAACACCGCTTACAACACCGCTCAAACCAACATGCAAAATGCGGCGAATTTGGGCATTCAAGGTGCGCAAGCAGGCTTGGCGGGTATTGGTGCTCAACAAGCAGGCTACAACAACGCGGCCAATGCCGGCGCTACCTCGGCCAACATTGCTGGCCAGAATTTGGGCGCTCAACAAAACATCATCAACCAGCAAGCGGCGATGGGTGGGCAGCAACAGCAGCAGCAACAAAACGTGCTCAACCAGCAGTACCAAGACTTTCAAAACCAACTGCAATACCCATACCAGCAGTTGAGCTACATGCAAAATATGTTGAGTGGACTACCTATGAGTTCCACAACGCAAAACGTCTACAGCAACCCAAGCCTGTTGTCCCAAGTGGCAGGGCTGGGCACCGCCGCGTACGCACTGAACAAAATGAAAAAGGGCGGCAAAGTTAAAGACAGGCGTCCCGGTGGTTTGGGCGCTTTGGCCTTGTCGAAAATGTAAGGACACACATGACAATCGCTCCACAAAATATCATTGCCGACCTGCGCGGCATGTCCGACCAGCAACTGGCGCAGTACGCGCAGATGCACCAGAACGACCCCTATGTGTTCCCCTTGGCGTTCCAAGAGAGCCAAACACGCCAGCAAATGCGTGCTCAATCGCAAGCAGCGATGGCCGGACAAAAGCCTCCAACCGTGGTGCAACAAGACGTTGGTCAAATGGCGCAGAGCGCTATGCCGCAGATGCCTTACGCCCCAATGGGCGCTCCCTCAGGGATGCCGCAACAAGCGCAACCTCAACAGCCTCAAACCAAACTGCCCGAAGAACAGGGCATTGGCGCGTTGTCGGCCAAAAACTTGGAAGGCATGAAAGGTGGCGGGATTGTGGAGCATTTTGACGAAGGTGGTCTCAGCCGTGATATGGCCGAAATGGTCTTGGCCAAAGCCAAAAAATACGGCATTGACCCCAACATCGCTATGCGTATGGTGCGTCAAGAATCGCAATTTAACCCTAAAGCCGAATCCAAAGCAGGAGCCGCTGGTTTGACGCAACTCATGCCTGATACGGCCAAAGAAATGGGGATGAGTCCCGAAGACCGTTATGATCCCGAAAAGAGTCTGGAAGGCGGCTTCAAATATCTCAACAAACTGCGCAGCCAGTACGGCGGCGACTACGAAAAAGCTTTGGCCGCGTACAACTGGGGTCAAGGCCATGTCAACAAGCACTTGGCCAAAAACGACGGCACGCTGAACCGCATAAGTTTGCCCAAAGAAACCGCGCAGTATTTGAACAAAATCATGCCCGGCAGCACCGCTCAAGCTGCGGAAGTTCCAAGCACGCCTACGGCACAAACAGCTCCTAGCACAACTGGATTCAAAAAAGACAACGATGTGCCCACCGCGCTTACGCCTGAACAAGTTGAGTCGCTTAAAAAGCTACCCGCTACTACGCCTGTAAAAAATTATGGCATGTGGGACTCAATTAAAAATTACTACCAAAGTCCTTTTTCATTGGAAGACGTTGCACGCAACGTCGAAAATACGGCCAACGCTTTGGGTGGTTGGGCTAGCCCTGTTTCCACGGTAGGTAAAGGTGTGGGTATTGCTTCTAAAGCTTTAGCGCCTACCGAAGAAGCGATTGCGGAAGCGGCGCGTCTCAAACAGATTGCGGACACACAACGCCTTACCGGTCCAGCAAAAGCAGGGCTTGAAGCCTTGGCCCCAGAAGCCGCTGCAACACGTCAAGCGGCGGAACAAGCCAAACAATTGCGCTATTTACAAGCAGACAAAGATGCTGCCCAAGCCGCAGAGCAAGGTGTTAATGCTGGCAAACTGACTTCTGAAACTGCCCAGGGCGTTGAAGAAGGTCTTGCGCAAGCTCCTAGAGATATCATGAGCCGTCAAGCACAAGTGGCCAATGCTGCCAAAGGGTTTGATTTGGTCAACGCAGAAGCTAACGCGCCCGGTATCGGTTCTTTGTTGGGCGGGACAAATGCGCAACCCACAGCCAACATGGGAACAACAAGCGGTTTTTACGATGCCGGCCAAGGCGCGACGCAACCGACAGGTACAACCAGCGCACCAGCCCAACAAGCCGTGCCTACTACTGGTATGGACAAAAACGAAATGCTGCTCATGCTGGGTCTGGGTTTGATGGGCGGTCAGTCGCCCAACGCTTTGACTAATTTGGGGCAAGCAGGCATCGGCGCTTTGAAGTATGGCCAAGAATCGAAAAAAGAAGCGGCAGACACGGCATACAAACAAGCTATGGCTGCACATTACGGCGTGCCAACAGAAGTGCAAATGCTGGAGTGGCTCAAAGACCCCGCAAACATGGCACAGTACAAACAACTGCAAGAGTCCAAACGCGAACCGATGACCAAAGAGAAAATGTTTAGCACGTTTATGTCTTCGCCAATGGCACAAACCCTGCCGCCCGAACAAGTCGGAACTGCTTTTGATAAATATTTGCAGAGTGTTGGCCCTAGCTTGGGTTACATCCCACCAAATGTTACAGTAACGCCTGTAAAGTAACAGCACAATGAGAGGGCGGTATGCCGCAATACAAGGTTGAGATTCCCGGACAGGGCGCGTTTAATGTTGAATCAGACCGCCCTCTTACCGACTCGGAAGCGTACTATGCGGCGCTGAAACAGCTCCAACCGGCAGAACCCTCCAGACCCGAAGCGCACCCTGAATCGGGGTTTGTTCCTGCTCTTGAATCGGGTATCGCAGGCCTCAAAGGTTCGGCAGCACTTACTGCCGGCAAGCTTGGCTTGATGAACCAAGACGCTGCTCAAAAATATTACGAAGAGCAAGTGCAGCACGGCAAAGACGTTTTTGCGCCAACCACTGAGAGCTGGTCTCAAGCACCCTTCACAAAATTCAAAGAACTGGCCGGAAGTTCCCTGCCCTACATGGTCGCGCCGCTTATCGGTGCGGCTGCTGCCCCTGAAGCTGCTGCTGTTGGTGCATTGGGTCTTGGTGCGGGTGAAGTTGGTGCAGGACTAGCGTCTCTTGGCCAGTTCACAGGCACTAACTTGGCGCGTCAAGTGGACGAGAACAAGTCTTTGCAGAACGCTTCATTGGGTTCCGCCGCTGCCGCTGCCTTGCCACAAGCTGCTTTGGATGTGTTTTCTTTGCATATGCTTCCCGGTGTGCGCAGCATTCTAGGAAAAGCCGGCATCGAGTTGACCGAGCAACAAGCCGCCCAAGTTGCCAAACAAGGACTTAGCCAAACGCTGGCTAGCTACGGTGGTGCGACCCTGAAAGCAATGGGTGCAGAAGGTTTGACCGAAGCTGCCCAACAATTCTTTGAACGCCTGCAAGCAGGTTTGAGCATCAACGACCCCGAAGCACGCCAAGAGTATTACGACAACTTCCTTGGCGGCGCTGTTCTTGGCGGTGCGCTAGCACCTGTCGGCCATGCGTTTGAGCGCAGTGCAGCAAAGATTCAGCAACCCGCACCTGTTCGACAACCGACGCAACAACCCGGTGTGCAAGCACCTGCGGCACAACAACCCGCAGAAGAAGTTCCAGAACCCACACTGCGCCAACCTGCGCCAGAAGAAGTGGCCGAAGGCCCTGCTGCGCCAGCCGTGCTGACCAAACAACAAAAAGCCGAAGCCGCACGCCAAAAGAAAGATCAAGAAGAGTACTTGCGCAAGTACGCGCAACAGGCCGAAAACCGCCAAGCAGCTATTGCCGAATACCAGCGCGTCAAGGACATGTCGCCGGAGGAATATGCGCTTGAGCAAATGCAAGGCGTGACGACTGCTCCCAAGAAGGTCAGCCCAACCGTACCTCAAGAGGACGAAACAGGCTACTACACGCAGCACCCCGCACCTCCTGCACCCCACGAAACTTACGCCGCGCAACAAATGGCGTTGGCCAAAGACCGCGAAGCCGCGCCGCAAATCAAGGACTACCTTGACTATTTGATGCAAGACCCCAAGCAAGCGCAAGCGCTGTTGGAAAACCGCACGCAAATCCCCGGCGTCACGGCAAAACAAAGCGAAGCGTTGCTGGGCGGCATCAAAATGCAGCTCAAGTCGCGTGCCGATGCCGCAGCCAAAGCCGAAGCTGCCCGAGTTAGCACTGCACAAGAACGTGCGCGTAGCATGTTCACGCAAAAGCCCGAAGACTTGGTGTCTTCTGCGCGTGCGCAACCCAATTTTGGTAAGACCTTGGAAGAAATCCAAGGCATTCGCCGCTTGGGTGAAGGCGCTCCTGAAACCGAAACAACGCTTCCCGTTGTCACCACAAAAAACCAAGGCCGTTTACCCATTGGACATCCTGCGCGTCCTGCGCGGCCAGAACCTACCGTCACACAAGGCAAGCTGATTTCCGAACGCCTTAAGTCTGCACAAGAAGATTTGGGCGAAGGTGCGCCAGAAGCAGAACCCCACGATGAGATGGTTGATAAGCTGGTGCAAAGCCTACCTTTGGCCAACGGCCAGATCAATCCCGGCGATGTATATTTGGGTCTTGGCCAAAAGAAACAGAACTACAAAGACTTGCAAGCACAGCTTGCTATTGCGCGTCTGACCGGCAACCGAGCATTGCAAGGCGAGATCAAGCGTCAACTGGATGCAACACGCCCTATCCCAACCGAAGGCGGTCTTGGCACGGAAGGCGGCAAAAACGCCGCTGAAATTATTGGCCGCAGCAAACTTCCAGAACTCCGCGTTAATGAAGCCGAGGCAGATCAGTTTGCTTCGGAGCAACGCAACACCTTGCTGGGCATGGCTCGCACACTGGCGTCCAAGAAAATTATGCTCCCCGGCAAACGTGCGGAGCTGTTGAGCAACGCCAAAGAGCAGTATGTGGCACAGCACGCGGCTGAAATTGAAGCGCGTCGCAAAGCGTTTGGTTTGCCTCCAATGGAAGATTGGGAACGCGCCGAAGCTCGCGCCCGTGCGCTGGAAGGTTTGAATACGCTGACCAACAACTGGGGGCAGTTTGAAGATCCTGCGATCAGCGTCAAAGCTTTACAAAACATTACACGCGAAGCGGTGTATCAAAACTTGTTCAAAGCCGCAACTCGTAAAGCCCAAACACAACAGTCAACACTGGCCGAAAAACTTGCGCCTCCCAAAACAGGTCCTCGGATTGCCGCGCCTGACGAGTTGACCTTGCGCAACGAGCCTAGACTGGCCACCGATACAAAGCAGCACGCACTCAACATGATTACGATGGCGCTGCGTGAAGGCCGTACTCGCGCTGTACCAACCACTACAGAAAAAGCTCCGGCTCGCGTGGGGTCGTTGGCAGACATGGCCAAGTTGTTTGGCCAAGAAAAAGGCAAAGAAGCCAGCGCACAAACTGATGCCACTACTAAACAGTTTCTTGAACAACTGCGTGACGGCTTAGAAACCAACAATGATCCAGAGTTTGTGAAGCTTGCCGCTGAACAAGCGCAGCGTGTTGTTGAAGGCAACTTGCCTGATGAGTTTGCTGTGCGGGACTTGGGCGAAATGCTGAAAGCGCATGAGGTTGCAGGCCGCAGCGCGACCCGTCCCGGTGCTACCCCAGAAGAGTTGCAACGCACCAGCGCCCAGCCTCAACGCGAATTGTTCCCCGAAGCTGGCCCCGAAGCCGAAGTGCAAACGCAACGCGCTACCCCGTCTAACTTCCAAAAAATGTTGGACTCTAAAAACATTCAAGGGCTGCGCGACGCAATTGAAAAACAACGCAAAGACAACTTGGCTGCATTGCAAGGTTTTGGCAAAGCTGCGCCCACGTTAAAAAACAAAGTTGAAACGGCAAAAAACACATACGAACGCAACTTGAAAAAATTGCAAAAAACTGTGGCCGTTTCAAACGAGTTTGACCGAGAAATGCAGACCGACATTGCCGCAGCTACAGAAGCGCAAGCTGCGTGGCAAAAACAAGTGGACGATTTGCGTGAACGCGAAGCCGAAGTCACCGCCATGCGGGATGCTTTGATGCAAGAACCCGAAGACATGTCCATTTTGATTAGCGCTCCTGCGGTGCTGAATCAAGAAAAAGCTATTCGTGTTGCACTCAAACGCGCCGAGGAAGGTTTGGCTGTAGCCAAAGAACTGACTGCGGCTGTGCAAGCCACCAATGCTGCACAAATGACTTTGGCCAAACCTGCTGTTGACCGCGCTGTAAAAGCTGAAGAGGATTTCAAGAAAGCACAAGCAGAACTTGCTGCGCTGCAAAACGAAGCCGCGCAAAAAGCACAAGCAGATGCCGCCGCTAAAGCGCGTGAAGAAAACCGTCAACCGGAAGCAGAACGCACCGCCGAAGAAAAACGTCGTGCGGCCATCCAACGTGGCCGTGAAGGGCTGGGGTTGGAAGGTGAGCGTGTGCAACGTGATGTCAGCGCGATCAAAGAAGACAAAGACGATTTGAAACGCGAACTGGGGTCGTGGAATAACGAAGTCAACAAATACACGAAAGCCGTCAAAGCGCTTAAGCAGCTTGAACCGACCGAAACTAATATTACTAAACTGGGCAATGCAGAATCAAAACTGCAAATTGCCAAAGAAAACGAAGCGCGGGTTGAGCTGGAGCTTGCCGGTATTGAAAGCGAAGCGCCTTTGGTTCGCACGCCTATTAAAGACCGCACCGAAGCCGATGAAGCTTTTGAAAGAGCGCAAATTCAACAAGCACGCGCTAGAAATGCTAAAGAAAACCTACCTTCAGAACTCCCTTCCGCACGCCGAGGCCCGGTCGTAAAACATGTGCGCACAGGTCGTACCGAACAAACGGGGCAACGCAAAGACGTTGTTGGCCGCGCCGATGCTGTTACCGATACTTTGATTGCTCGCCGCGCAGAATTAGCCGAGTTCAAACGCCGTGTAGATTTCTTGACTGAAAAAGGTAAACCTGTACCGCAAGCGTTGACCAACAAGCTCAATGCTGCACAAAAACGAACAGATGCTGCCGCAAAAATTCAAAAAGAAATTAGCACCCAAGAAGCTGCTGCCGCTAAAGAGCTGGCCAAAAGCAAAAAGAAGTACGGCAAAGACGAATTGGCACGCGAAGCCGGCGGTGAATACGAAAGCGCCCCAGTGACGTATTTGCGCAAAACAACCACCGAAGCTATCCGCGATGGCCGGATGCTGGATGTGGCCGACGAACTGGCCGAGCACGGGTCTACACAATTTGTGAAAGATTTGGCCGAACGCCTGCGCCCTTTGTTGATGCGCACAAAAATTGGTACAACACAAGACTTGATGGTGGATGGCAAGCCTGCTGGCGGCGCGTACTACCCCGCAGAAAACCGGATTGCGTTGGACGATCAAAACATGACCGAAGAAGATTTGGTGCATGAAATGGTTCACGCGGCTACCATGCGCGTTCTTCGCGCCGACAACGCCGACTTGACCCCGACACAGCGCAAAGCCCGTGACGACTTGCAAAAGCTCTACGACCAAATCAAAGAAGACCCTGCGTTTGCCAAAGAGTACGCCAAGAAAGACTTGGAAGAATTCGTGGCTGAAGCCATGTCTAACAGCAAACTGCAAGACAAGTTGGCCAGCACCAAAGTGGAAGGCGAGTCATTTTTTGACAAGCTCAAGCAGTTCATCATGCGCATGTTCGGCGTGGACACTCGCAGTGACGCATTCAAAACCGCTACTGACGCAATCGACAAGATTTTCAAACCCTCGGCCAAACTTGAAGCCGAAGTCAAGGCGCGTGCAGCGCCGACAGCCAAGGGTTTTGAGGACGAGCTGGGACTGGCCGAACGCATCATTGCCGACAAGCCGTCCATGCAGCAACAAATTGACGCCAACCTTGGGCTGAACTTTCGCACCAAATGGCTAGATCGTTTGGCACCGCTGGAGAAGATTGCGCAAACCATGATGGACCCGCTCAAGGGTACTCAGATGATGTTCTTCTTGCGCATGGCAGACCAAAAAATGTCTTTCACGCAGCAGGCGGTAGCCAATGGCGTGCCACAAAAAGTAGCGATCAAACGCGCCGATGGCCGCACGGAATACGTCATTGAAAGTCAAAAAGGCGCAAACCTTGCCAACATTGCCAAGACTCTGGGCAAAGCGCCGGGCATGAACCCTGCGGCAGCAAATCGTTTGTTCACGCTTTATTTGGCCGGCAAACGCGCAGAGCGTGTGGGTGCTGACGTGCTGAACTTTGATGTGTCTGAACAAGACTTGAAGAATGCAGTGGGCAAAATTGAAGCCAACAAAGAGTTGCATGATGTTTTTGAAGACGCACGCAACCAGTACAACGAGTACAACCGCAACCTAGTCAACTTCCTGCAAGACATGGGCGTGATCTCTAAAGAGACTGCCGCCTCGCTTTCCAAGAGCAATGACTACATCCCGTACTACCGAGATCGCAACGGCGAGGCTGAATTGGTTATTGGGGGTGAAGGCACGTATCGCGTGGGCAGTTTGAAAGACCAACCCCAGTTGCGCGAGTTGATTGGTGGCAACCAAAAGATTTTTGACTTCTTGACAAGCTCGGTGCAAAACACCAGCATGATTATGGACATGGGCTTGCGCAACATAGCCACCAAGAACGCAATGTTTGAGTTGCAAAGTTTGGGTCTTGCATCGTTCTACGGCGGCGAAGCCAGCGGCCCCAACGTGGTTCAGTTCCGCGAAGACGGCCAAGACCGGTACGTGCGCGTGGACACCGATGCCGCAGGCATCCCCTCAAACTTGTTGGTCAAAGGCATGGAAGGTATTCCGGTCAACAACTCCGCGCTTGTTCGCGCAATGGCCATGCCAGCAACATTGTTGCGCCGCGCAGTGACCGTGAGTCCTTTGTATTCCGCTCGTCAGATTTTCCGTGACTCGGTGGCCGCGCCCCTGACGTCCGGCGCTGACTTCACGCCAGTCATGGCGGCAATCAAACAGATTGGGAAAATGGATACCAAAGGCACGCTGGAGTCACGCGGTATTGTGGGCGGTCAGGTGTTCACTGGCGGCAACGAGGACTTGACGCGCATTTTGGGCGAGTTCCAATCCGGCAAGATTGGTTTGTCTCAACTGGTGGCCAAGGCCGAAGCCGTGGCAATGGAAGCCGATGCGCTGACCCGCCGCGCCCAGTACGACTCCTACATTCGCCAAGGGCTGTCTGAGATGGAAGCCACGCTCATGTCTTTGGAGTCCATGAACTTTAACCGCAAGGGCATGTCGCCCAGCGTGCGTTTGGCATCCACATTGATTCCGTTCTTCAACGCCCAGTTGCAAAGCTTGGACGTGCTGTATCGCGCCATGACAGGCAAGATGCCAATGAACGAGCGCTTGGATATCCAAGGCAAGTTGTACCGCCGTGGCGCGGCGCTTGCCGGTACTGCCATTGCTTACACGATGCTGATGCAAGATGACCCGCTGTACAAGAATGCACAGCCTGACGAGAAGTACGGCAACTTCTTTGTGCATTTGCCCGGCATGAAAGAGGCGCTGCGCGTGCCTGTGCCGTTTGAAATCGGTTACATCTTCAAGTCAATTCCCGAGGCAATCATTAACTCGATGGCCAGCGATGCTGGCGCGGAAGATGCGTACAAGGCATTCAAGACAATTGCCATTCAAACCATCCCCGGCGCGACTTCTGGATTCATGCCAGCAGGCGTCAAACCTTTGGTTGAGAACGCCACCAACCATTCGTTCTTCACAGGGCGCGAGTTGGAGTCCAAGGCCGAGCAAGAGCGCGAAGCCCAGTTCCGTTACCGCGATAGCACATCCGAGTTGGCCAAAGGCCTTGGTGCTATCACAGGTACTTCACCTATCAAACTGGAGAACCTGATTCGAGGATACACCGGCACGATGGGCATCGCCTTCACGCAAGCAATCAGTGCGGCCAGCCCCGGCAATGGCGTTCCTGCGCCAACCAAGAAGCTGTCGGAGATGCCGGTTATTGGCGCTGCGTTCCAACCAGAAGATGCTGGCGGCATGGTGAGCGATATGTACGATCACATGGCTCGCGCCCGTGAAGTGCAGAAGACCTACAACCAGTTGGTCAAAGAGGGCAACGGTGCGGAAGCGCGTCAGTACTTGCAAGAAAACGTCAACATGCTTGCCACTAAAACAATGACGGGCAACTTGCAAGAGACGATGGGCAAACTAAAGAAAGCGGAAATGGCGATCAAAGCGTCTAGCTTGACGCCTGATGAGAAACGCGCACGCTTGGATGAAATCCAAAAAATGCGCATTCAAATCGCTTCTAATGTCCGTGGGGTCTACGAAAAAACCACACCCCGATGAGGCCGTCACGGATGCCGGGCATAGCCCGAGCATCCAGCATTCTGTGTGAGACTGCGGCTCTCAAGCCTTCTTCGCGCACGGCATCGGTGTCAAGGCAAGGGATGAAAAATCCCTGCCCCTTTTCAGTCTTCTCCCAAGGATAGTGTATTTTTAATTTCATCATCCATGTCCGATATACGACGACTGATCTTCAACGCTGACACTCGCATTTGAGGGCCTTTGGTTCTAGACGTCATGTCCTTCTTGGGCATGTGCGAGACGCTGAATTGTTGTGCCAATTGTCGCTTGAAATCGGCGTAGCCAAAAGACATTGATGAACAGTACGCCTTGAGCAGTTGCTCTTCGATGTAATAGTCAATGTGGTCGGTGGTCATCCCATGCTCAACACGGCCCATAATTTTGTTGCGAGTAAGTGACTGGTCAACCATCCCGCCGTGCCCAAGCTCTGCCAAAATCTTGCCGCCTTCAACGTGCTTGATGACGATAAAGCTGCCGTAGTTGTCGCGTGTATATGCGTTGAGTACATCCTCAGCCGACCTCGCGCTTGAGCGCACGTTCGAGCGTGCCGCAACAATCGTTTTCTTGATAACACCAATAATCTCTTTCATGGGGAAGTTGATGATGCCTGTGTGCTTGGAGCCAAAGATTGACCCAATAGCAATGATGGTGGCGATGCCAGCCATCCAGAAGCGCTCATCGTTTGTAGCGCCGAACTCGGTGTACGCATAGCGCACGGACTCGGGCACAAGTTTTTGCAAAAGCTCAACATTATCCACGAAGTACTGCACCAGACGCTCACCTGCGTAGCCATAATTTTGTTGCAGCGACTTGATGGTGTCGATCTCGTGTGGCTCCCACGACAACTCATCGGACATGATGAACTCGATCAAACGGCGCAACTCACCTTCGGATGAGTGCATACGGCCGCCTGTGAGGCTGTCAATGGCATGGGTGTTTGACGACATGATCGCGTTGGTCATCCACGTTGACAAGTTGATGCGCTCTTTGTTGGAGCCGGACTCCATGCGCTCCTTGCCACGGCCTTCGGTCATGTCCAACAAGAACTCTGGGAACCACTCGAAGTTGTTACGGTTCTTGCTCGTCACCTCGTCCGTGATGAGTGGGAAGCTGTTGAGCAAGCCAAGGCGTTGTTGCATGGCCACAGGTGAAGTGCCCTTGCCTGTGCGGTAGTGCGTTGGGTGTCCCCAAACAGAGGCCGCAGCTTCGAGCGCCAGCGTCTTGCCCGTGCCAGACTCGGTTGAGCCGCAGTGGAATGTGATGCCGTAGATACCGGTGAACTTCATGAGCGGTGCGCCAGCACCGGCAAGCAGCACGGCCAAGTGTGTGTACATGCGCTTGTTGATGAGCAACTGCACGAAGTCAACCCAGCCAGCCAAAGAGCCAGTAGGTTTGGTGTTGGCCACAATGTTTTCCAAGCCGGGCATGGGCACGGTGACGGGCGGTGCGTTTTTGGAGAAAATCTTGCCGGCGTAGACAATGGTGTTGTCTTCTTGCCAGCCGTAGTTTGATGGTACTTTCACAGCAACTTTTCCTGTACTAGCGGCTTCGACACAAGCGCGGACGTAATCCCACAAGTTCTTGTCGTTGCCAGAGCCAAATGAGGCGATGATGTTTTGGGATGCCAAGCATTTAACCGTTTCGTCTTTGCTGACGATGGCCTTTTGCGGCATGGTGATGTTGACGGCTCCGTTGGGGCGCAGCGCCAGCATGTGAATAGTGTGGTCGGGGCCTTGGTGCAGGATATCCACCACGAATAAATCGTAGGGCAAGAGCATCATTGGCTTTTTGACCATCACGCCCTCAGCGTCTTCCATTTCTTTCTCAAGAAAAATACCGCCACGTTGACCGTAGCCGTAGCCGCGAGGCGGTGTGGGGCGCAGAATCTTGACCACTTCAACAGGCGCTTGCGTGTCTTCTTGTGGCAACTCAACTTCGATTTCTTTTTCGCCCGTCTCGACCTTGGTTTCGCGTCCAAGCGCCAATGGGTTTGTAATCTTTCCAAAGAACTGACACCCGTTGCAAACGCCCGGATTCTCGCTGTCGAATTTTGTGCAAGGGTATGGGCCTTTGATCTCGCCCAGCTTCTGGTGCATCCGCGTGGTGTCGTATGGGTGTTGTTGCGTCAACCACAGTGCGGCCTTGGCTCCATCCGAGCAGGGCTTGGCGATGCTCAACCACGCACGCCACAACGGCTCCATGCCTTCTTCGGTAGCGTTCTCCACGAAGTGCGACAACTGCAAGCACCCCTTGCCGTCCATAGTCTTGCGCAAAATGTTCTTGAAGCGCGTCTCGCTGTTCTCAAACAACTTGACTGCCGTGGCCGTGGGTGGGTTCTTGGCGAAATCTGGGCGCATACCCAAGCCCTCGCCTGCTGGGGCGATGCTGTCTTCTTCGAGCAACTCGCGGATGCTGTCACGCAGCACCTTGAAATTGAACACGCTGCCTTCGGCCAGTACCGACACAAGGCGCGGCTCTGGATACTTTTCTTTGAAGTTGAATGTCTCGGGGATGCGCAGCACTCGGGCAGAGTCTGCGGTCACGGTCATGTCGATGTTGAGTTTCTTTTGCTTGCACAGCTTCTTGAAGTTCTCCGCCATTGGCTTCCAAACGTCAATGCTCACCGCTTCTTCAAACGGCCAATAGCAATGCAGCCCACCGCCGGAGCCGACCATCCAAGGCATACCCAGTCCACCAAGGCCAGTCTCTTGCAAGAATGCGTGCAGCGCAATCGCCGCTTGTTTCTTGCTGGCGTAGCCGTCCATGTCGATGAACAACGCTTTGATGAAGCGTGCATTTGCTGCTTGGCGCTTGCCCGAAACTTCAAACGTAGACAGCGCGAAGAAGACGTTCTTCTTGGCCGCAACCCAATCGTCTACTTGGGGATAAAAATCTTGAGTGTCTTGAACATAGATGTGCTCCTTTTTTGTTGTACTAAGCTCTGCCGCGCAATAGAACCCATGTCCCGGGGTCGGCAAAACCACCGCTAGAAAGTCAAGCGGACTCATAGAAATCCTCGGGAATTGTTAGATGAACAGGTCTTTTTGTGCAGGGTCTTTTGCTGGAAACGCATCCAAGGGCGCGAGGGCAATGAAGCGGCGCAACAATTCACGCTGCCACACCACGGACATGCCGTATTCAGAATCCATAGCAATCGCAGACAAACGAATCAACTCGCTGTTGCTCAAGTTTCGAGGTTGTAAATCTTGCATATTTTTCTCCACGCTTCGTCAGCGGTTTTTGTCTCTTTGAGAATCTTCAACAGTAGTTCAGCGCGTTGTTCGTAGGCAGGGAAAATGTCGCCGCCCTTGAACCAGTTGTAAGCTGTTTGACGTGAAACGCCCAGCGCTTTAGATACGCGCACTACGGAGAAGTCGCGGTGGATAGCCCAACGGCCAAGCTGGTTGCCCAGCGTCTTGGGCGCGTCTGCTATTTCTTCGATTGTTTTTTGAGAGTAGGGCATAGGTTGAAGAGGGGCTTGCGCCCCCCTTGTTTTAGTTAGTCTTCATCGTCCCAGTTCGCAACCACTGAGGCCAAGTCTTTCTTGGCAGGCACAGCGTTGGTCTTGGCGGCTTTCTCGCGCACGACTGGAGTAGCTTCCTCTTCTTCCTCCTCTTCGGGCGCTGGCGCAGGGGCAGCTTTGGGTTTGGCTGCGGCCTTAGCTTTTGCTTTGGGTGGAGGTGGTGGGGCTTCGCCTTCTTCCTCTTCGGGTTCAGGCTCAGGTGCAGGAGCAACTTTGGCCTTGGCTTTAGGAGGTGTGCCAGCCAACGAGTCGGCAGGTTTGGCTTTGTCCATAGCGCCAGCGGTTTGCACCACGGCTTGTGCAGCATCGGGATGCTCGCCTTGTTTGGTGGCGGTCTCGAACTCGTCTTCTGTCAACCAGCGCATTGCTTTGAAGAACAGCTTGGGGCTTTCGGCCTTGGTGTCGAACTTCATGCGAGTGATGACCATGCTGGGGTCAACGGACTGTGCCACCAACCAACGAGCGTAGGCTTGCAGGGGGCGGTTCTCGCCTTCTTCTTTACCAAACAAAGACTTCGCAGGCACGGTCAACTGGAGCACGTCACCTTCAATGTCGTTAGCCATTACCACAGCCAAGCGTTGTTGGAAGCGGCAAGCGCGGCTTTCGCCTTCGCCAGAACCAGAGATGTTCTGTGGGCAACCTTCGCAAGTCTTGGATTGAGGTTCTTTGATAGAAGCGTCAGGTATGTCGCCATCGTTTGACCAGCAGTCGGGAGCCGCCGCAGTGTCGCCATCGTACTTGGCCATGTAGAAAGTGCGGGAGACTTTCGGCGCAGCTTTGACGATCACCACATCCAGATAGCGTTCTTCGATGTTGGCAACTTCTTTGCCGCCGGAGATCAAACGAAACACGCCGCCTTTGATGCTGATGCGCTTGCCGGTGCTGCCGTTGCCCATCAAGGCTTTGGCGGTGTCAGAGAGTTCACCTTTCTTGGCGAATGAGGGCAGTTGGCCGGGGTTAAAGAGAGCTACATTGCTCATGGGATTTTCCTTACTTGGTTGGTTTACGGACGGAAATGCTGTACTCGGAATTCGAGTTCAAGCCGGGGGGCACAACGCCGGGGTTCTCTTCCAAGAACTGCTTCATGTTGCCCTGTGCAATTCGCTTCTCGAACAAGTCGAGGGCATCGTGCTCAACCACAAAGGATTTGAACGAGTCCCAGTCACTGGTCGAGTAGCGTGTGGATACGCCAAGAACAACGGTTCCGGCATCGGTGCGAACGGATGTGACGCCAAGCGCTTTCATCTGGTCTTTCATAGCGTTCTTCAAAACTTCTTGTTGCTCCTTGAGCGCTTCAACTTTGTTGTCGTACTCTTGGGTCAGCAGGTCGATCTCGGAACGGATGCGGCGATACACCTTCGCCATTTTGTCTAGAGGCACTACCTCTGCGGGTGCGTCTTGCGCAGTTTCTTCACTCATCACTTTCTCCTAGTTGATGCCGTCTTTGCGGCTGAAATGTTTGTCAAGGGTTAGACAGTGTACATGGTTTTCAAATGCTTGCAACTCCTTTCAAGATTTAATTTCTGTGTCGAACATTTGGGTTAAAAGTGAATGGTCACTAACCTTTCCTTCTAATGCTTTAAACATCTTTTTCTCGATTGGGCTACCCGAGATGTGGATGACTGTCACCTTGGCGGCGGTCTGTCCTTTGCGGTCAGCGCGTGCGCAGCACTGCACGTATTGCTCCACGCTCATCAAGGGGCCAAAAAACACCACAGTGTCGGCGGCAGTCAACGTAATCCCATGCGCTGTGGCTTGGGGCTGCATCACCAACACGCGAGGTTGTGGTTCATTTTGAAAGCGCCTGATGATGTCGGCACGTTTGGTGGCTGGCACATCGCCCTGAATGATCTCGTTGGCGATGCCGTGCTTGGTGAGGTGGCGGTTGATGGTGTCGATGCTGGAGCGAAACAGCGCGAAGATGATGACCTTGCGATCGGTCTCTTCCAAGATTTCTTCTAGTACCGACAGGCGGGGCGAGGCGTCGAACTCCACCACTTCACCTTCGTCCGTGTAGGCTGCGCCACAACTGATCTGCAACAGCTTGCTCACACCAGCGGCAGCGTTGACCGCGCTGATTGTTTCGCCTGCGGCCTGTACCAGCATACGCTCTTTGAGCATGTTGTAGTACTTGTTTTGTTGCGCTGTCATCGGCACTTCGCGGGTCATCGTCACCACGGGCGGCAAGTCCAAGCATTGTTCTTTGGTGAACCTGATCGCGGGTTGCAACGCTTCATGAACAAGATCGTGCGCGTTGGCTTTTGGTGCCCACTTAAACATTGTCACCTTGTGCATCACCTTGTCGCGCCACGCGGTGAAGAACGCTGGCACACCTTTGGGATTGACTAGCTTGGCCAAGCCGTAGGCATCGGCGGGGGACTGCGAAGCAGGCGTGCCTGTTATCATCCACAAGTGCGTGTTGGGCGCAATGATTGAGTTCAGTGACTTCCAGCGTTTGGTTGTGGCAGTCTTGTACGCATTGGCTTCATCCACAATCACGAGATCGAATTTGCCGTTGGCTTTGACTTCATCAGCGATCAGGTTCAAGCCTTCGTAGTTGACGATCACAAACTCATAGCTGTGCTGAATCATCTCGATGCGCGTTGCTGCCTTGGGGTGGTGGGCAATGATGGCGCTGCGGTGAATGATGCTGTTGTTTAAGTCCTGCATCCACGCGGCTTGCATGATCGACAGAGGACACAGAATCAAACAGCGGCGCACCTCTCCACGTTGCATCAAGTAATCCGCAGCCCACAGTGCCGAAAGCGTCTTGCCTGTGCCGGGTTCGCTGAACACAAAAGCGCGGCGGTTGAGCGTCAAGAAAGATGCTGTCTCCACTTGGTGCGCCATAGGTTTGAATCTGCCCGGCCACGCATAGCGTTTAGTGATAGGCGAAGGTACATCTTTGACGCCTATGTTTTTCAGTACCCGCGCTTCATCTAACCCCCAAAACACAGCGACAGACGCAGAGCCATCAGCGTGTGTTTCAACGACTTGGCTTCTAGGAATGATGCTGTATTTTTCTGGCTGTCTGGTTCTGATGAGAAGTGCTTTGTTGTCAATGATTTCCATCGCTTGTCCTAGTTTTATTCTTCAGGGTCGAATGCAGGCGTTCCCGTTACCAACAGCACATCGGCCAACATACTGATAGCCAAGTCGATTTCTTCGTCCGTCAGTACGTCTTTGATAGGGCAACCGGTATCTAAAAAATACGCTGCCTTCATCACCTTGTCTGCTAAGGTTGCTTGTGTCATTTGTTATCCCCTTGATTGGCGCTCTTGCTTCGCAGTCTCAGGTTGCCCTTGGTTGACTTGCCGCCTTTGCGCAGCGGCTTGATGTGGTCGATGTCTTTGCCTGAACGGTCGATGCCTGCTTTGTCGTATGCACGACGAGCACGCTGGCGCTCATGCTGATCTGAGCCGGGGCCTGATTTGCCCGTCTTCAAATCTTGTTGGTACTCTTTTTTCCAATCACGTTTAGTTGCCATGATTTACTCAATGTTTTGGGTTGAACTCACAGCTAGTACAGGGGCACCAGCCGCACAAAGGATTCTTGTTTGGATTCCAAACACCGCTCTCAAGCGAGGACTCAATCTTACCGATTCGCTCACGATAGCGCCACCATTCTGACTCGGCCTCGGCCACCATTATCTGGTCTTTGACTGCATCGTTCTTGACCACAAACAAAAGCATTGATTTAACGCGACGAAGGTGCGGGAAGTGCGCAAACACCATCATGGCCATCAAGCGCAACTGCTCCCTGTCGGGGTATTTGTTGCTGCCCGTTTTGTAGTCGGCTACGTAGGCTGTCAAGTTGTCGTCGTCAATGGACAAGAAGTCAGCGATGCCACGCACCCACGCTTTCTTATCAAACCACGAGACGGGGTTGAGGTTGGCGTCAAGCGTCATCTTGTACTCGGCCAGCTTGCGACCGGGCAAACTCATCAAAGAGTCCACCACAGGTTTAATGAAGTCGAACTCGGGCGGCAGTGGCGTGCCGTCCTTGACGTACAACTCCGCAGCTTTGTGAAGGTTGTTGCCGTAGCGCGAAGCCTCGGTTTCCTCGAACGGGAATTTCTTGAGCACGCGCACCTCATGGTATTTGCGTGCGCAATTTTCATAGTCTTTGAGAGCCGTGTGGCTCCACGATACGTGCGGCATTAGAACCTCGCTGATGCAATTGCTTTGTGAAGACGGCTTGATAGGCCGGTGACGAACACTTCGTCTTTGGTCAGTTTATACCGGCCCATGTCGTACAAGATAGCATGAATCAACTCGTGCCAGAACGTGTCTCGCACATCATTTTTTGCTAGCTTGCGTTTGTTATGCGTGGTGCTGACCTTGATCTTCTGCGCGGGGTAGTTGACCTCCCCCAACATGCCATGCTCTTGCATGGCCTCGACGACCTCGATCGAGTACCACTTATCGCCCACTTTGATTTTTCTTGGTATATCCACTTTAGCCCTTTGCTAGTCCATATCTACGGTGATGGCCACCGTCAGCCCCTAGAGGAATCCCCGGCATGTAGGAAGGAGTGATGGTCATCTGCTCCAACACCCAGTCCGTGGCTTCCTTAGCTTCTTCTTGCGGTGCAACCGCAATCAACTCATCATGCACTGTTCCCTTGACAGGGTAGCGCTTGTTCACACGCAACATGCCGTCAGTCATCACGACTCGCGCAACCGCCTGCGTCACGTTGTTTGTCACCTTACCTGCGTACAGCTTGGTGGGCTTCTTGCCCTCTTCGCCATACACCCAGTTCATCACGACATCGCCTTTCTTGCCCAGCACTTTCTTGCCGTCAGCGTCTAGTTCGGGTTCACGGCGCAGGTTGGGGTAGAGCAGGCTCATGCCTGAAGGCAATACGATCTCTTCTTTCTTGAATATCACGCACTTGTGCGTGTACTCTTTGCCGCCGTACAGCGCGGTTTGAATCAAGCCCTCACACATTTGCCAGAACGAAGTCACAGGGTGCGCTGTGGCGCGGTAGATGTCGATGATCTTCTTGGCCGCAACGCAATGAATCAACAACTCTTGCGTGGTGCAGGTGTGCGGTATATCTTCAAGCTTTTTGAGGTTGTCCGTGTTCTCAAGGAACTTGTGAATGTACTCGCTATCTACGCCCAGCTTTTTAGCGAACTCCTTGCCGTACCTAACTGGGGGCGCACCGAGGAAGCCAACAAGTAGCTGCGCACTAAATGACGCCCATCCCAATCCGTAGCCGCATCCAAGCAACGCGCTCTTGGCAGACTGGCGTAAGTCCGGATGACTCTCTTTTGTGAGGCCGGGGATGTTGAACATTTGAGCGCCGAAAGCGGCGTAAGGGTCGCCCCCAGCATTGAAGATGTAGAGCATGTCGTCGTAATCCGAAAGCCACGCAAGAACTCGCGGTTCAATTTGCGATAGATCGCCGACGATGAGTTCATAGCCCTCGGGAGCCATAATTGCTTTGCGTAGGAATGAGCCTCGCTTGAGGTTCTGCATGTTGATTGCGCTGCCTTTGCTCGCTGTCCAACGTCCTGATAGTGCCCCGTAGTATGAAAGTGGAACAGGTAGCGCCCCCCTTCCGCTGATATCAAGAAAACGCTGCGCCCGGGTCCGCTCCGTGGTTGATTTAACTTTAAGGCGAGCCTCGCAAAGCAGTCGGACATCTTCATTGTCGCCGTTGAGGAGCGCTTGAAAGAGCGCATCATTCTTTGCAAGCGCAAGAGTTTGCTTTCCGGTGGTCTTGCTTTTTTTCTTTGGCGCAGGTACACCAAGAGTTTCGAGAAGCTTTGCAAATTGAGGATTTGATGCAAGCGCAGTTTCTTCGATGCCGAGTTTTGTAAGTAGTGACTCACGTTGAACTCCTTCTTCATATAGTGCTTTGATGAGCATCTCACGATCTAGCTCCAGCACGGGTTGCGTGTACATCTTCAACGTCATGTCAATGAGTCGAAGTTCTTTGGTTGGGTAGCCTACAGCGAGGCGTTTGAAAAACTCTTCGCAAAGAAAGACATCGTGCTTGCAGTAGTCCGCAAGCTCCGCTTCAATCTCGGGCGTGAGTTCTTGTAGGCCATCCGTGGAATGCACGGCCTCGCCCTTGGGCGGGAGTTCAAACGCTTCGGCAAGTTTGAAGAGACTATTGCCGACTTCGACGCCCCGTAGAGCGCGTGCCATGCTGAGGCTGTCAAAGATAAAACAGGGGTGGACGTTGTAGCACCAAGAAAGGATGGACACATCAAACTGGGCGTTGTGGGCAAGCACGGCAGTGGTGCTCCAGTCATAGGTGGATAGGACTCGACGTAGTTCATCGCCTCGATACCACTGTGTGATTTTGTCTGTGCCGAACTCGTGGATGCACGCACCGAATGCTTTGAATCGTTTGTCACGGATGTACTCCTCTGTTGTCATCTTGGAAAGTGTGTAGTCTTTAGAACTCCAGCGCGTCTCGAAGTCGATGACCAGCAGTGTTTTGTATGGTGCGTTCATTGCTGGGCGTTTCTTGTTAAAAACTGTGTTGCTAAACCCACTTGCTTTTTTGTGTAGCTGCTGGGCAACGAAGATCCTACTTTGTGTACAGACGATTCTGGAGGACAAACTTCTCTTGCTCTACGCTCAAGCGTGTCATAGTCGGCGTCTGTAAGCACGGGTTCTGCCAACACATAGTAGAGGTAGCGGTGCGCCATAACTTCGTCTTCGTATTCTTGTGTCATGCTTGCCCCCTTGCTCGGATTGTTTTTGCGGCAAACTTAAAGCAAACCTTCTCAAGTTCTCTGTAGGCTTTAATCGTTTCGACAGTTTTTGCACACGCCTCACGTTCTTGTAGAACATCCCAATAACGTTGACAAATAATGTTCTCAAGGTCTGAAATTTTCTTTTCGTAACGCAGTGCTACCAGTTTGGCAAAACGCTCAAGATATTTTGGCTCAACAAATCGAACCTCATACCCATTGTCATGTGCTCCAGCCTGTCTAGCCAATTCAATAGTTTCATCTTGTGTCATTCTTGTCCCCTTGCTCGGATTGATTCATCAACTTCATATGATTAACCCCGCTAAATGACAAAGCCTGTCGTAGTCTCTGTAATTCAAGCTATCCAAAATGTGATTGCATTGTGTTTTGTAATATCCCCATTCGATTAATGCTTGCCATGAATTAAATTCATCGTCTTGTTCCCAAAATTCATAAGATTCAAACAAATGACTTGATGCAACGCTTCTGTAAATACAGTAATCTTTGTATTTTTGTAAAAGTTCTTTGTCAGTCATGCTTTTCCCCTTGCTCGGATTGCTGCTCCGCATTGCATCATCATCCAGCCTTGGGCTTTGTTGTTGTCATCGCCTTTCATGCCATGCGTAATTGCATATTCATCACACACCTTTGCGCAAGCCTCACGCTCTTTAGCTGCTACCAGTTTGGCAAAGTAGAAAACAGATTCAGAAAATCCATCTTGAGTTTCTAACCCAGACTCTCTAGCCATTTCAATAATTTCATATTCTTTCAATTCATCATCTCCTTGTCAGGTGCGTCACTTTGATTGACCTCCACCATGACCTCATACGCATCGCTAATGATCTGCGTGGTCAGCATCTCGTCCACGTTCACGCCAATCACGATACCTTGGGGCGACTTGTCGTTGTCCACAATCACCACGGCACGCATGTCGGGGTCAACGTAGCACTTGGCCAGTGTTGAAAACAGCATCTTCATGTGGTCGCGCTTGCGCTCGGGCAGCGACATGATGAGTTCTAGAAAAGCGTTTTGCGCTTCTGTTAGCGAGTCCTTGACGGCTTGGCTTATTTGTTCCATTTCAATAATTCCTTTATGTTGTCTACGTTGTGTTCATCAATCACGAAAGCCAAACCTTTGGCTTGTTGAATGCGCTCGATTTCGCGCAGTTGCAGTGGCGTGGGCTTGTTGCCGTTGGCCTTGCATTCAAACGCTACAAACAGTCCGTTGTAGCAACCAATCACATCGGGTATCCCTGCACGTCCCATGCCGTTTTGCACAGGCGAGAAGTTGTAGATACCCATTGCTTCAAGGTGTTTCTTTAGCTTGGCTTTTACTTTTGCTTCGGGGGTCATGCTGCGCCTTTAGGGGCGAGATGCTCGCGTGCATAGGCGCTCGAATCGGTGACTTCAATCACGCCATCTAAGTTTCTACCCCATTTAACTTCCATGCCACGGGTCAGCTTCACGTCAGGCGCGTTGAAGGTCTTGCCATCATTGGCGATCTCTTTGTTGAGCACCGCAAACACTTCGGTGAGGGACGTGCCCAAGGCTTTCAAACAACGTGAGTAAAACCAAATCGTCTTATCCACATCCGGCAAGCGAGTCGCGCTGGGGTCAGAGGCAAGAAGGATATACAGCAGGCGCAAAGCAATCCAATCGGGGGCTTGTAACAGTTCCATGATTTCTCCAGTTGTAGGGCGAGGGGGTTTGTAGATTGGTGCCGTGCCCCCTCGATGTCACGGCTGAAAGGTTCAACACTGCCCAAAACTCACGCGGCGTGCCGCGCCTAGGGGAGACAGTGTTGCTACGCTAGGCTTCACATCTACAAGGCTAAAACAAAGCGCAGTTATGATTTTCCCCCTAGGTATTGATCTCTACGGGTGTCAATTCTTTTTCTTTGGCCAGCAAGAACAACAGGCAGCACCCAGCGTGCGCAAGATGTGAGAGGCCTGTCTCGGGGTCTAGCTCCTCGTCTTGGTTGTAGGCAACGAGGTGTCGCAGTGCGGCGGCTAGGTAGCGTTGTTTGTGGTTTGGCACAGCACGCCAGTTGTTGCGTGCGTACTTCTTCGCGCCAAACTCCAGCACCTTCACAATCTCTTCGAGACCACTCCAAGGCACGAGTGTGTAGTCCAGCTTGTCGGCATCAAACTTCAAGCCGATTTGGTTTTCATTGGGGATAGGTTTAGTCATGAGGCCTTCCTAGTTTGTTAATCGTTTGACAAATCATATCAGAGTTTTTTGGGCTTGTCTTTGGGGACTGTGCCCATGTTCAACTTGAGGTGTGCGTCATGGCGGCGCTTCATTTCTTTACACTCCGCAAGCAGTTGTTCGAGTTGTTGCAGGGTGTACATGCCCTCCGGTATATGGAAAGTATGCGTCCCATAAACTTTGTATTCAACTGGTCTCATGTGTTCTTCTCCTTGAGTTTGACTTCAAGTTCTTTTGCAAACTTTGACAAATTACCACCGCTTTTTTCGTAGCAAACAGACCGCTCATTAGTATCTAGCCCTACCCATGTGCGTTTGGTCAGATTCTTGATATATCCATCCAACGCTCGAATAACAGCGTCAGCCGACTCATCAACAGGCACATCAGGATTTGCCGTGATGCCATCCTTTGTGATGCGTAGCACCTCACGTTGATAGCCCTTGGACGTATCGTAAAAAATGATGTTGTTTGGCGGCTGATTGAAGCTGTACTTTGGGCTGTTTGGTATTGTCAGCTTGCTCATGTCGTAGCCGTGGTATCCGTCTTTATCCATTGTTCTTCTCCTTGAGTTTGGCTTCAAAAGCCTGATACAAAGTTGTTGGGAACATCATGCTGGTGCCGCCGTCAGTCCAATGCTTGTCAACTTTTTCTTGAATCTGTGTGTATAGCTGGTTAACCTCCTCATCCGTCAGCCCAACCCATTCACGCTTTGGCTCTTCGTCAGGGCACTTGCAGGCTCTGGGATTACCAACCCACCAACACTCGCCACATTCTCCGCAGCACATCTTAAACATGGCTATT